>Ga0326597_10000042_pt1 | contig 202472 bp, 176 predicted proteins | sample RVTome_12_FD_203789 | JGI IMG/M metagenome (GOLD analysis project Ga0326597, IMG submission 203789) | Soil microbial communities from uranium-contaminated site in the Upper Colorado River Basin, Wyoming, United States - RVT100D185 | ecosystem: Environmental > Terrestrial > Soil > Contaminated... | reverse complement strand
TGCGAAGCCCAGGGCGTCACCCCGTCGCTCGCCTCGGGCCGGCAACCCCACCACCCGCCGGTCTGGGAACGGTTCGCCGAGCCCCTGCCCGCCGCGGGCGACGCCGATGCCGTGACCCGCATGCGCCACCGGATGCAGACCCCGGAAGGTCGCCGGCGCTATGCCCGCCGCAAATCCACCATCGAACCGGTGTTCAGGATCCTCAAACACGTCCTGGGTTTTCGGCAATTCCTCCTGCGGGGCCTGGCGGCGGTGCGCGGCGAATGGACCCTGCTGTGCCTGGCCTACAACCTCAAGCGCCTGCACACCCTGCGGGCGGCCGGGGCGGCGGCGCAGGCCGCCTGAACCGAAGGGCACGTCTCCCTTCCCCGAACGAGGGATCCTTCTGACCCCGTCTTTTCGCCTTTTCGAGCGCCACACCCCGCCCCTCTCACACCTTCCCCCTGCGTATCCCCTGCCGAGACGGACCCAACCCGTCCATCCACCCACGCCCAGGGGGGGTAGCCCGACAGACTCCTAGGGGAACGGACCCTCCTCTTCCGGCGAAGATTGAGGCGATTTGAGGAAAAATGCAGCAATTGCTGTGCCGGTCACCGTCCGGGTCGGGGCGGAGCCGTGTATCCAGCGGAAAATGCGGGAAACGCGTGCGTCTCAGCGGATGTCGGTGGGGAGAGGTGTAAATGCCCTGAACGCCTCGACGTGTCACAAAGCGTATCAATAGGCTGGAAACCATTGATCCCACGGGAAATCACCTCCTACCTTGGGCCTGTCGATGGGGTTTACACAGGGGAAGCCGTGTCTCAATGTGAGACGGACCCGCGCCAGTGTCTGGCGCGAATCCAAACTCTGGGTTCGGCGGTCGGGCGAGGCCGCACGGTGCGGGCGATGCCCCCTCCCTCGCCCAGCCCTGCCACGGTGGCGGTCTCCACCATGGCGCGTGACTACCCCTACCGCAGGGGATAAGGAACAGCGGGTCGGCCGCGGCGCCTCGCCGGCCACCCCACGGCCCGGCGGGACGAAGGGGTCCTCCCCGCCGGGTCGCCCCGATCTGGTCCATGAGCACCGTTGTGGAGCCCCAGATCGAGCTGGTCGTGCGCCGATCAGATGAACAAGGTGACGCCCGAGCGGCTGGCCTCGCCCAGGTAGGCGGCGGCGCCCCCTACCTCGATGCCGTCGGTGAGCTCTTCCTGGCGAATGCCCATGACGTCCATGGACATGCTGCAGGCGATGAGGCGTACGCCGCTCTCCTTGGCGAGGTGGAGGAACTCGGCACCGCTGAGGACCTTCTTGCCCTTCATCATGTGCTTGAGCATGGCGGCGCCCGCGCCACCCATGTTCATGCGCGAAACCCCCATGTGGTCCGGGCCGGTGGGCGTCATTAGGTCGATCATGCGCTCCATCACCGCCTTGCCCCCGTAGACCCGCTTCTCCTTCAGGACATTGAGCCCCCAGAACGTGAAGTAACAGGTGACCTCGATCCCCATGGACGCGGCGGTGGTGGCGATGACCAGCCCCGCCAGGACCTTGTCCAGATCGCTGGAGAAAATCAGCAGGGTGGCCTTGTCGGCCCGCGGCGCATTCTCGCGCAGGTGCAGCATCTCCTGCTCCAGGTTGGCAATGCGTTCCTCCACGGAGAGGCCCTGGACCTCGAGTGGAGCGGTGCCGGTGGTGTCGGTTTGGATAGCCATGGTGTGCCCGTTCCGCGTGCCTTACAGGCTCACGGCAAAGTTCTGGTAGCCGTTGTGCTCCAGCGCCGTGTGGATGTCCCGAGCGTGGGTACGGTCCGCGTTGAAGCTCACCCAGAACTCATGGGTCTCTTTGTGGCCGTTCCCGTGAGGGTGAATCATTTCCACTTCGGTCACGCCGTTCAGCGCTTCCAGGTAGGTCGAAACCTTCTCCGCCTCGGTGTCTTCCATGTTCGTGATATCGAAGATGACCTTTACGGCATTCATGACAGGACCTCCGCGGGCTGTCCGCTCCGGGTAGCCACGCCCTGGCGGGGGAGGCACCCAGAGACGGCGTTGAGGGGATAATGTCTCCGCAGCCGCAAGATATGTGCCAGAGATGGAAATGGCAAACCACTGTGAGGGCGTGGGGGGAGCCCTTTGAAAACGTGCGGAGCGCTCCCGAGATGCCGCGGAACCGCGCTCACCCATCGTGAGCTACGGTTCACAAAGCCGGCCGCCGCTCGTGAACCCGCGTTCTAATCGGCCTGGTCGCCATCCGCCCGCTTCAGACCGTACTTCCGGATCTGCTTGCCCAGCCACTCGCGTGACTCGCCGATCTCCGCCGCGGTCCTGCCGATGTGCCAGTCGTTGGCCGCCCAGTGGCGGGAGATGAAATCGCGCTCGAAGGCCTCGACCACCTGCCGCTTGGCGCGCCTCAGGTTGTGCTCCGTGCGCAGCGGGGCGCAGAAGTCCGGACAGCGGTCGGGGAACAGGGGGCTGGGCAGATCCTGGTAGTGCACCGTGCTGTTGGGACAAAGGATCACCAGGCGTTCGATCAGGTTCCGTAGCTCGCGCACGTTCCCCGGCCATAGGTGGCGGGTCAGGGCGGCGAGGGCCTCGGGGGCGATGGCGATCCGCCGCCCCTTCTTGTTGCCGAACTCCGCGAGGAAGTGGTCGATCAGCAAGGGGAGGTCGTCGCGGCGCTCGCGCAGCGGGGGCAGGTGGATGGGCACGACGTTGAGACGGAAGTAGAGGTCGGAGCGGAACGCGCCGACGTCGACGGCGACCTGCAGATCCTGGTTGCTGCCGGCGATGATGCGCACATCCACCGCGTGGCTTGCCTCCCCGCCCACCGGGGAGACCCGGTGGTCCTGGAGAAAGCGCAGCAGCTTGGCCTGCACCCGCAGGTCGAGCTCCTGGATCTCGTCCAGAAACACCGTACCCCCGCGGGTGGCGTGGAAGATGCCCTGGGTGGTCGTCGCGGCATCCGTGTAGGCGCCCTGCTCGTGCCCGAAGAGCAGGTTCTCGGCCAGCTCCGGTGGGAGTGAGGCGCTGTTGATGGCCGTGAACGGCCGTCGCTGACGGCGCCCTTGATGGTGGATGGAATGGGCGATCAGCTCCTTGCCGGTGCCGGTCTCGCCGGTAATCAGGACGGTGCAATCGCCATCCTCGGCGGCCCGCCGTGCCACGTCCACGGCGGCGAGGAACTCCGGGTTATTGCCGATGACCCCGGCGTAACTGGAGCGGCCGCACTCCACAGGGCTGGTTTCCGTCTCGGATCCGACGACTCCTGCCATCACATCCCCCTTCTCACCGATCGCACCAGGCATCCGAAGAGTACAAGGTCGATCTATTTTACTGCCGTATTGCCGAGTGCGTGGAATGTCTCCCAACAGCGTGTGTTCAAACGCAGCAACGACCTCCCCCTGCTGGCATGGCGCGGAGTGCTCCCCTGGAGCATGACCCCGAACCCGGCATCGGCCCGCGAAAAGCGATACATCGGCCGATGCCTCCGCGGTCACGAGTCGCGCGGAGTGGTGGTAGCCGGGAAGGCAATCTCGGCCACCCGCCGGTAGTCATCGACGAAGTGCACCGTGAGCCCTTCCCGCAGGTAGTCGGGGAGCTCGGCGAAGTCCGGGCGGTTGGCCTCCGGCAGGATCAGCTCCATGACCTTGTTGCGGCGGGCGGCGATCAGCTTCTCGCGGATCCCACCCACGGCGAGGACCTTCCCCGTGAGGGTCAGCTCGCCGGTCATGGCGAGGGGCCGGCCGATCGCCTCCCCGCGGGCGAGGGAGAGCAGGGCCGTGGCCATGGTGACGCCGGCGCTCGGGCCGTCCTTGGGCGTCGCCCCTTCCGGGACGTGGAGGTGGATCGCCGCCTCGTCGAAGAACGCGGGGTCGGTCCCCAGGCGGGCGGCGTTGGCCTCCACGTAGCTACTGGCGATCTGCGCCGACTCCTTCATCACCTCGCCGAGCTGGCCGGTGAGCTTGAAGGCGCGGCTGCCGCCATAGACTCGGGTCGCCTCCACATTGAGGGTGGCGCCGCCCAGAGCGGTCCAGGCGAGGCCGGTAACGATGCCGACCCCGGTGAGGGGCTGCTCCGGCCGGAATTTCGCCTTTCCCAGGTACGCCTCCAGCGCCGCCACGTCCACGTGCATCGGTTGCTCGCCGTCCTCCAGCAGCTTCACCACCGCCTTGCGGATGATGCGCCCGAGCTGCTTCTCCAGGCTGCGTACCCCGGCCTCCCGAGCGTACCCCTCGATCAGCCGCTCCAGGGCGGCGTCGCTCAGGGTCACTTGCTCCGCCGTCACCCCGGCCTTGGCGAGCTGCTTGGGCCACAGGTGGTTGCGGGCGATCGCCAGCTTCTCGCGGGTGATGTAGCCCGCCAGGTGGATGGTCTCCATGCGGTCCAGGAGCGGGCTCGGGATGGTGTCGAGCAGGTTGGCGGTACACATGAACAGGACCTTGGAGAGGTCGAAGCGCACGTCCAGGTAATGATCGAGGAAGTCGACGTTCTGCTCCGGGTCGAGGACCTCCAGCAGGGCCGAGGCCGGATCCCCGTGGAAGCTGGCGCCGATCTTGTCGATCTCGTCGAGCATGATCACCGGGTTCGCCACCTCCACCTCCTTGATGGCCTGGATGAACTTGCCCGGCAGGGCGCCGATGTAAGTGCGGCGGTGGCCCTTGATCTCCGCCTCGTCGCGCATCCCGCCGAGGCTGAAGCGGTAGAACTTGCGCCCCAGGGCCTCGGCCACCGACCGGCCGATCGAGGTCTTGCCCACCCCCGGCGGCCCCACCAGGAGGAGGATCGAGCCGGCGATCTCCCCCTTGTACGCCCCCACGGCGAGGAACTCGACGATGCGCTCCTTCACATCCTCCAGTCCATCGTGGTCGCGGTCGAGGATCGTGCGGGCGTTGTTTAGATCGAAGCTGTCCTTCGAGTACCGGCCCCACGGCAGGACGGTCATCCAGTCGAGGTAGTGGCGGGTAACGCTGTACTCGGGCGAGCCGATGTCCAGCACCCCGAGCTTCTCCATCTCCTCGTCGATACGCTTCTGCGCCTGTACCGGTAGGGTGAGGGCCTTGAGCCGATGCTGGAACCGCTCCAGCTCCGCGGTCCGGTCGTCCTTGGAGATCCCCAGCTCCTTCTGGATCTCCCTGAGCTGCTCCTTGAGGAAGAACTTGCGCTGCTGCTCCCCGATCCGTTGCTGGACCCCCTTGCGGATCTCCGCCTGGATCTTCGCCACCTCCAGCTCCTTCTTCAGCAGCAGCAGCACCTTCTCCATGCGCTCGGTGAGGGGCAGGGTCTCCAGGACGGTCTGCAGCTCCTGCTTGTTGGCGGTGGTGAGGTTGGCGGCGAAGTCGGCGAACGGCGATGGCTCGTTGGGGCCGAAGCGGGACAGGAAGATATTCAACTCCTCGCTGTAGAGCGGGCTGAGTGGGATGAGCTCCTTGAAGGTGGTGATGATCGCCATGCCGTACGCCTTCACCCGGGCGTCGTCCTCCGGCGGGATCTCGGGGTAGACCACCCGCGCCATGAACGGCGGCTCGCGGGAGATCCACTCCACGATGCGGAACCGTTCCACCCCCTCGGCGATGAACCGCACCACCCCGTCCTGGCGCGCCGGGTCGTGCATACGCACGGCCGTGCCCATGGTATGGAAGTCCTTCCACCGGGGGATCTCTGCCTCGTCGTTCCGCAACAACACCACCCCCACCATCTTGTGGGCGGTCTTGCCAATCGCCTCGAGCGTGGCCAGCCACGGCTCGCTCTTGAGCAGCAGCGGCATACCCTGCCCCGGGAAGAAGGGACGGTCCCATAGTGGCAGGAGGTGGAGGACGGTGGGCAGTAGATCCTCCGGTCGGGCGATTGCCGAGCTGATTGTCGCCTCTTCGCCCCGAGCGTTCGTGTCGTCTTGAACCTCTCCGCCCTCGTCGCCGCTGCCGTCGGCTCGCCCGATTTCCATGACGGTCTATCCGTCCTTTCCCATGAAATGATGGCCACCCCGGAAGGTACGGTAACAGACCCGCGATAGTGAACTCCGCCGACTTCGGGACGCCGCCCATCGCGGCCGTGGACTGTCGGGCGGTGTCTATGGCGCGCCTCTTAGTCGCTCGCTAAACAGCGTTCCGCGGTGCCCGCCACGCGCCCGTCGTTCTGGTGCGCCAGGCTCAAGTTTGTCGAGCGTTTGTCCGTTGTTAGCCACACAGAATGCGAGACCGGTTCTCCGGCCAGCGAGACCTTCAGGAGTGGCGACCGGCGCCTCGGTGAGGAGAGGTCACGAACAAGGCAAGCACGGCTCGGCTGGGAGCAGAAACCATGCTGGAACGTCTGAGAAGTCTTTCCGTCAAGACCATCGTCACCATGGTCCTCGTCCTCGGCGCGATCCAGGCCGTCTCCGTCTATCTGGACTGGCGATCGCAAGAGCGCTCGTCCCTGGGCAGGCTGGAGACCGAAGGGGAAAATCTCACCGTGGTGTTGCGCGCGGCCCTGGCGAACGCGATGTTGAAGGCGGACATGGAAGAGCTGAACCTGATGCTCGACACCGTCGGTGCGATGGATCTCGTCAAACGGGTCTTCCTCGTGGACCGGAAGGGAGCCGTCGCGAACGCCTCGGACAAGGCCATGGTGGGGAAGGTCCCCGAGCCCCGTGTGGCAAAGAAGGTCGCCGCGGGCAAGGGCCATGTCTTCGCCCTGGAGGACGCCGCCGATGGTCGGCCGTTCGCGAAGATCCTGTCGGCGATCCCCGCCGCTACCGAGTGCCTGCAATGCCACGAAGGCGTAAAGGTAGGCGAAGCCATCGGCTACCTCGGCTTGGAGCGATGGGCCGACCAGGATATGCAACAGCTCGCCGCCAACCGCAGGGATGCGCTGGGGACGAGCCTCGTCATCCTGTTGGCCATGACCCTGGTCGTCGGGTGGATCACGCGCGCCATCACCAAACCCCTGGGCAAGATGGCCGCCGCGGCGAGCAGGATCGCCACGGGTGACCTCGATACAGAGATCGCACATCGGTCGCACGACGAGCTCGGCATCCTCGCGAACGCGTTCCGCGACCTGATCGCGTATGTCCAGAGGCTCGCGGCTGCCGCCGAGGCCCTGCGCCGGGGCGATCTCAGCGTCCCCGTGGCGGCCCGCAGCGAGCGCGATCGCCTCGGCTGCGCCTTCCAAGCGCTCCATACGACCGTGACCAAGCTGGTGGACGAGACTCAGCGGCAGGTGGAATGGGCACAGCAGGGGCAGCTCGACAAGCGGGGCGACCCGATGCACTTCGAAGGCGCCTATCGCCAGCTCGTCCAGGGAATGAATGACACCCTCGATGCAGTCATCGCGCCGGTCAACGAGGCGTCCGAGGTGCTGCGCGGGATGGCCGATGGTGACCTAACCGTGCGGGTGCACGGGGACTACAAGGGCGGCCACGCCGCCATCAAACAAGCCTTGAATCATGCGGTAGAGAGCTCGGCCCAAGCGATCACCGCCCTGCACGACTCCGCCCAGCAGGTGCTTCTGAGCAGTACGGAGATCTCCACGGGGAACATGGATCTCGCCGCGCGGACCGAGGAGCAGGCCGCGTCTCTCGAAGAGACCGCGGCGGCCATGGAGGAGATGGCCGCGACCATTCAGGCGAGCGCAAACAAGGCCGCACGGGCGAATGAGCTCGCTCGCACGGCGCGCCGCGCGGCAGAGGAGGGCGGCACCGTGGTCGGGCGGGCGGTCGAGGCCATGGGGGCGACACGCGAGTCGTCGAGCCGTATCAGCGACATCATCAACGTGATCGACGACATTGCCTTCCAGACCAATCTCCTCTCCCTCAATGCCGCGGTCGAGGCGGCGCGGGCCGGCGAGCAAGGCCGCGGCTTCGCGGTGGTCGCCGCGGAGGTGCGGAATCTCGCCCGACGCTCGGCCAATGCCGCGCGAGAGATCAAGACGCTGATCCAGGATTCGGTGGCCAAGGTGGCCGCCGGTACGGAGCTAGTGAATGCCTCGGGCGACAGCCTGCGGAACATCCTCGACTCCGTGGGCGAGGTCAGCGCCTTCGTGGAGGACATCACGGTGGCCAGCCAGGAGCAGTCGGCCGGCGTCAGCTCGGTGAACGACGCCATCGCCCAGATGAACACCATGACCCAACAGAACGCGGCGCTCGTCGAGGAGGTGGCCGCCAGCGCGGATTCCTTGACCGAGCGTGCGCGCGACATGGAGAGCCAGGTGGCGCACTTCCTGCTGGCAGACGATCATCGGAATTCTCCGACCCGCCAGACGCCGGCGGCCCCCTCGGCCCTGCGCAGCCCGTCCACGGCGGCCGCCACCCGCGCGGCCATTCCCACGGCCGCCGCGCCGGTCAGCGACGACGAGTGGCAGGACTTCTAGCCCGCATTGCTCACCACGGATTGTGGCGAGACGGTGCCAACGCGCATAGATCCTGGCCGGCCCGTGGTAGGGGCACGGCATGCCGTGCCCCTACGGCCATTCCGGCCCGAGAGGGCCTGCCTGCCGCTTCGGGTACGACGCCACTCGTGACCGCCGGTTAGGAGATACCGGTCGTGACCAGTGAAACCACCCTCGTCTGGGGTATGCTGTTCGGCGCGGTCGGCCTCGGCTACTTCGTCTACGGCAAGCGGCAGCGGCGGGGGGTGCCGCTGGCGTGCGGGCTCGGGCTGATGCTCTTTCCGTACTTCGTGTCCAACACGCTCCCGTTGGTGGTGATTGGCTTGGCCCTGGCGGTCACCCCCTACTTCGTGCGTCTCTGAACCGGGCGCCGGCCCGAGGCGACTGGCCGGTTGCCCCGCGAGCCGTGGAGCCCGCTCTCGGCGCGCTCTGGCGCGCGAACAGACATAACCTCCGGCGCGCGCCGCGGCGGGCGGTTCGCGGCCGCTCCTCCAGAGGGACTCGACGACGCCGGGAACGCCCCTGCGGCGCCGGCCATTCCAGGTAGACCCGCCACATTGCCGAGCATCGGATTGGTGATAATCTCGAAAAAGGCAAGAATGTCACTTGTATTTTATCCCCCTGCGAGGGCCCTCACCAAGCTGAGCGCCGCCGCGTGATGACGGCGGCGCGCGGAGGACCGCTCCATGCCACTCGCCTTCAACCAGCAGAAATTCCACGTCGAGATCGTCGACCAGGAGTTCCTCTACAAGAACTTCAGTTGCGCCGCCGGCTGCCCGGTGAACACCCAGGCCGGGGAGTACGTCCAGGCGATCGCCGAGGGCGATTTCGAGCGCGCCTACGCCGTGGCCCGCGGCCCCAATCCCTTCGCCTCGGTGTGCGGCCGGATCTGCTCCCACCCGTGCGAGCAGGCGTGCCGCAAGGGGGAGGTCGCCGAGCGGCCGATCTCGATCCGTGCCCTGAAGCGCTACGTGACCGAGCAGTACGGCGTCGAGATCACGCGCAACCTGGCCAAGACCCTGTCGTTTTCCACGGCGCCGGGCTCGGTGCATTCGACGCCCAACGGCCACCGGGTGGCGATCATCGGCGCCGGCCCCGCCGGTGTCACCTGTGGCCACGACCTGGCGCGCCTGGGTTACGAGTGCCATATCTTCGAGAAGCTCCAGGTGCCGGGGGGCATGCTGTGGGTGGGGGTACCCGAGTATCGCCAGCCGCGCGACGTGATCCGCAACGAGGTGGCGGCGGTGGAGCACCTCGGGGTGCGGATCCACTACGGCAAGACCTGCGGCGTCGACTTCACCCTCCAGGACCTCTTCGACCAGGGCTTCGAGGCGATCTTCCTGGCGATCGGCGCCCACATCGGCCGCGACCTGCCCCTGCCGGGTCGGGAGCTGCGCGGCATCCACATCGCCATTCCCTTCCTGCGCCAGGCGGCCCTCTACGAGCCCATCGAGGATTTCGGCGAGCGGGTGGTGATCATCGGCGGCGGCAACGTGGCCATGGACGTGGCACGCAGCTCGATCCGGGTCAACCCGAAGGTGCGGCAGGTGCAGATCACCTGCCTGGAGCCGCGCGATGGGATGCTGGCCTTCGAGTGGGAGCTGGAAGAGGCCCTGGAGGAGGGGGCGACCCTGGAGAATTCCTGGGGTCCCTTGGGCTTCGTCGGCGAGGACGGGCGCCTCACCGGGGTGCGGGTGAAGCGGGCCGCATCGATCCTCGATGGGACCGGCAAGTTCAACCCGCAATACGTGGACGGGAGTGAGCGCGTGTTCGATTGCGACACCTGCGTCATCGCCATCGGCCAGGGGATCGACACCGCGTTCCTGCGGCCGGAGGACGGGGTGGTGGTGGACCGGCGCGGCACCATTCAGACCGACCCTGCGACCATGCGGACCACGAACCCGCGCATCTTCTGTGGCGGCGATGCCGCCTTCGGGCCGCGCCTGGTGATCGACGCGGTGGCGGAAGGTAGCCGGGCGGCCCGGGCCATCGACGAGCTGATCCAGGGCCGCCCGCGGATCATCAAGCTGTGGACCTCCTCCGCGGTGACGAACCTCCACATGGGCGGGACGCTCGACCTCCACGCGAAACGCCGCGAGGACTTCGCCATGGCCGAGGACTACGACTACAGCCCGCGAATCGAGCCTGGGGCGACGCCGCTGGAGACGCGTCATGACTGGCGGGAGGTGGAAAGGGTGTACACCGACGCCGAGGCCCGCGCCGAGGGCAATCGTTGCCTGCGCTGCAACTACAACACCATCTTCTCCTCGGAGACGTGCATCCTGTGCGGCGGCTGCGTCCACGTCTGCCCGGAGAGCTGCCTGCAGATCATCGACGTCAACCAGATCGACCGCGGGGCCACGGGCTCGGCGATGGATCGGCTGCTGGCGGCGCGCTACGCTGGCGACGCCGTGCCGGACGGTGCGGCGATCATCAAGGACGAGGCGCGCTGCGTGCGCTGCGACCTGTGTGTACGCATCTGCCCGACCGACGCCATCACCATGGAACGGTTCGACGAGCGGGAGATCGCCCTAGACCTCCCCCTCGTGGGCCACGACGACCACGCGACGCAGCGCGATCGACCGCCAGTGGCGGCCCCATGGGTGGCGTGACCCATTTGCGATTATCCGGAGATGAACCAGTGATGGAATCCCTCGTCGAGATGCAATGCGAGCCCTGTCGCGAAGACGAGGCACGGCTCAGCGGAGCGGAAATTACGTTGCTGCGCCGGCAGATCCCCGAGTGGCAGATCGTGGAGGTCGGCGACATCCCAAGGCTCCAGCGGGCCTACTCGTTCCGCGACTTCGCCCAGGCCCTCGCTTTCACCAATACGGTGGGCGCCCTCGCCGAGGCGGCGGGCCATCATCCGGCCCTCCTCACCGAGTGGGGACGCACCACCGTGAGCTGGTGGACCCACAAGATCGCGGGCCTGCACCGCAACGACTTCATCATGGCCGCCAAGACCGACGAGCTATATCGCGCCGCGGAGTAGCGGTTCGCGCCGCCGTGATCCGAGTCCCCGGCTCATCCCTCCAGAGCGTGGCCGTTTCGAGCGAGCGATGCCCATCGAGCACGATCCGCTGTACCAGCGCTTCTTCACCCGCCTCGGGGCCTACGAGGCGTGCCTGATGTACGCCCAGCAAGGCGCAGTCCTCGACTTTTACCACATCTACACGCCGGTGCCGTTTCGCAATAGCGGGGTCTCGGCGCGAATCCTGGTGGCAGCCTTCGACTATGCGCGGGAGGCGGGCCTGCGTGTGGTCCCCTCCTGTCCCTACATCGCCACCGAGTTCCTGCCGCGCTTCCCCCAATATCAGGACCTAGTGGACGCCGGGGAGTTCCCCTTTGCCAGCGCCGCGCCGGGCCTCGGTTAGCGAGGGGAACGGCACTCGGCCTCACCCGCGCACCCCATGGTCAACCTTCGGTTTGGCAATGGCTTTCGCCGAGGTTTCCGGCTCGCACCGCGCCCCGACCGCCCCCTGTCAGCGTTCCTTACACAATCAATATCTATCTAATATATTGTATTTATTGCAACTCGCCTCCCCCTCGCCGCCGGCGGCCGAAAAAACCGTTCAAACTCTTTACAAAAACCCGGGCGCGCGGCGAGCACAGGTCCCGCCGGCACCGCACCAGGCCCGCGGCAACGGCCGCCATGGCTACCCTTTGAGTCATATAACCCATTCTTTTTTCTGAGGGGCTTCCCGCCGAACCGTCCGGCGGGGGGTCGGCGTCGACATCTGGCACGCGCAATGCAATTCCCGCGGTAGCGCGGGCGGTGTGGGGCCGCGCGCCGCGGGACGCCAACCGCACGGTTCTGCGCGCGATCCCCACCGCCTGCTTAGGTCGAACCCTCGCATCGGAGCGCAACGATGGCCACGGCAACAGACAAACCCCTCTCCGGGAACCACGATCCGGGAGACTCGACGGTGCGAGTCCGCCGGTCTCATCCACGGCTCCTCCTCGGCTGGGCGATCCTGCTGTGGGGGTTGGCGGCCACGGCGACGGCCGATCTGGCGATCGTTCTCACCCCCACGCCCCTGGGGGGCGGGGTCCTTCAGTACGACGTCGCGATCAGCAACACGGGACCGTTCGACGTCGTGATCGTGACCCTCACCGATGCGCCCATGGGTGACGGCTTGATTGATCCGAGCCTGACGGCCCCGGCCGGCTTTGCCGCCCTCTACGACTCGTTCTTGGGGCTGATCGACTTCTTCGAGGACACGGACCTGTTTGCCGTGGGCACCACCCACAATGGTTTCGCGTTCCAGAGCACCGCGTCCCCCGCGACGAACTTCACGAGCTTCGAGGCGTTCGATGTGGATGGCGGGTTCATCGCGGGTGCGATCACCGTGGTTCCCGAGCCGGCGGGCATCGTCCTGGCGCTCAGCGCCTTGGCGGTGCTGGCCATAGTCCGCGGGCGCAGGCGCGGGGAGGGGCAGCGTTCATCCCAACGAATGCCAACGAATGGAGGTGTCGTCATGAACCAGAGTCAGCCACGTATTCCCCGGATGGCGGTGGCCGCGGCGGTGGTCATCGGTGTCGCCCTGCCACTCGCCGCGGCGCCGCCGGTCTGGGCGGCGAGCCACAGCGACGCGCCGCTCATCAAGCAGGACCCGCAGACGAACATCATCGACGTCTATGCATTCATCGGGACGAGATACGACGACCCGGACCAGTGGGTTCTCAACGTGGTGGTCGGCGTGTGTCCGTTCTCCGATCCGGGAGACGGGGTGATCTACGAGCGGTTCGCCGACGACGCCCTGTACAGCATCCACATCACCGACCCGGCCACCGGGGCGACGGTGGATCGCTACGACTTCCGCTTCTCCACGGTGACCGGTGGCCTCAAGAACCCGAACACCATCCTCTCCTACGGCCTCGGCACCCAGGCGGGTGCGATCCTGGACATCGGCGACGCCCGCCAGAACTACACCCAGACCTACACCGTCTCCAAGAACGGCGCCGTGGTGGCGAGCGGGCTGCCGGTGCCGCCCCCCAACGTCGGCCTCCGCACCACGCCGGGCTACAACGACCCCGCGACGGGGAAGGCCATCTCCGGGGCGACCACGGAGGCCGAGCTCGACCCGCTCACCCGCCAGGCCGTCCAGGACCTGCCCGGGGGAGAGGCCGTGTGGGCCGGGCCGCGCGAGGACGGCTTCTACGCCGACACGCCGGGTATCTTCGATCTCCTCGATCCGCGGATCATCGCGGATCAGGACGGTAACCCCGCCACGGGCGGCCTCGGCCAGGATGGCGGCGGCGTGGACGGCTTCCAGGGGTTCAACACCCTGAGCTACGCCCTCCAGATCCCCGTCGAGTCGCTCACCCCGGGCACCTACCCCGATCCGATCTTCGGCTCGTCCGCCACCGGCGTGGGCGTCTACGCCTCGGTGAGCCGGCAGCGCCTCACCCTGCGCCGGACCAACGGCGCGCCGGTCAACAGCGGCGCGTGGATCCAGGTCAACCGCATGGGGAACCCCCTGTTCAACGAGGTGCTCGTGGCCCTCCAGGACAAGGACAAGTACAACCGCACCTCGCCGACGGACGACGCCCAGTTCGCCACCTACGCCCTCAATCCCGAGCTGGCGTTCCTGATCAACTTCGTCCTGTTCGGCGACACGACGGGCATGTCGCCCCTGCCGACCACCGACCGCACGGATCTCGCGTCCTTCTTCATCCCGGACGTCCTGCGCGTGGATACCACGACCCCACCGGTCCTCCTCCCGGGACAGGCGGGCTTCAGCCGCCTCGGCATTCTCGGAAGCGACATCACCAGCGGCGCGGGCGGGCCCCGGAGCGGTGGCTGGCCCAACGGCCGGCGGATCGGCGATGACGTGGTGGACATCGCCCTCACCGCCTTGTCCCGGTTCACCGTCGACATCGGGGACAACGTCAACGCCAACGACCAGATCTACCACCAGGTCTTCCCGTACCTTGCGACGCCCCACGCCGGGCCGACGGTGACGCAACGACAAGACCCGTGAGCGCCCGCCATCCGGGGCACGGCGTTGCCGTGCCCCGGAACGCGCCCTCGATGGCAACCGGGTAGGTGGAACGATGGGACTGAATCGGTCAGGGTTGACGCTCTGTCTCCTCGTCGCGGGGCTGGCCGGCTGCGCCGGGGTCCAGCCCGTGCCGGTCCCACCGGCGGTGGGGGAGGCCGTCGCTTCCCGTCCGGGGCACGACGCCGCACCGGACTCTGCCATCGCACCACCAGGCGCGGCCCGCCAGACGGCCAGCGACCGGGAGATCGCGCGGCTCCGGGAGCGGGTCCGTCGGCCTGGCGCGGACGCCGCCGCCTACGTCGAGCTGGGCGACGCCCTCATGCAGAGGTCCCGCGAGTCCATGGATGGCCGCCTGTATGAGGAGGCCGAAGCGGCCTACGAGGAGGCCCTCGCCCGACAGCCGCGGAACGCGGCCGCCATGCTGGGCCTGGCGTGGGTGCACAACACCGAGCACGACTTCGACGCCGGGCGAAGCTGGGCCGAGAAGGCCCTCGCCATCGACCCGGACTTGGCGGACGCCTACGGGCTCCTCGGCGACGCCGCGGTCGAGCTGGGGGCGTATGACGAGGCCTTCGTGTACTACCAGAAGGCCATGGACCTCCGCCCCGGCCTCTCCTCCTACAGCCGGGCGGCCCATCTCCTGTGGGTGACGGGGGATGCGCTCCGGGCCCGCCGGCTGATGCAGAAGGCGATCGACGCCGGGGGGCCGTATGCGGAGAACACCGCGTGGTGTCGGGCCGAGCTGGCGCGCATGCTGTTCCACGGCGGCGCGCTGCTGCTCGCCGAACGACAGGCGGAGGCGGCCTACCGCCTGACCCCGGACAATTACTACGCCCTCGTCGCCATGGGGCAAATCTCGGCTGCCAAGGAGGACTACCCCCAGGCGATCGACTGTTACCGTCGTGCCGTCGCGGTCACCCCCAACCCCGAGGCCCTCGTCGCGCTGGGCGACCTGTATGCCCTCACCGGACAGGGCGACGAGGCGGAGCGGTGCTACGCCCGCGTCGTGGCCACCCTTACGGCACCTGCCGCCGGTCACGGCCAGAGTGGTTCGCGGGCCCATTCTCACCCCCACGGCGGTGCCCACCTGGCGCGCTTCTATGCGGACCACGACCGCAACCTCGACGACGCCCTCCGCGAGGCCGAGGCGGCCTACGGCGAATCCCCCAACGTGTTCGTCGCCGACACCCTGGCCTGGTGCTACTACCAGAACGGCCGTTATGACGAGGCGCGGAAGACCATTCATGAAGCTCTCAAGTGGAAGACGCCGGACGCGAATCTCCTGTTCCACGCGGGCATGATCTACGCCCAGTCGGGCGACCGCCCTGCGGCCCAGAAGTACCTCTACCGTGCGTTGAGCCTGAATCCCCGTTTTCACATCCAGAACGCGGAAGTTGCGGCCCAGACCCTGGCGGCGCTATCGGCCTCGCCGGAGGGACGGCGGACGAACAGGATCGTATCGGGCCGTGATGCGCCCGGCGATGGTGCGCGGTAAGCCAATTCCTCCCCTGGCCGTATGGCACTCCACGCCGGCTGCGTGACCGGGCACGGGGCTGCGCCGGCCAGTCCGCCGTCAGGCGGATCCTGGCGGGTGTGTATCGACGCTACCCTCGCCCCCGGTCTAGCCACGACCGTGGAGTACCGCTGAAGGATCGCGCCGCGCCCCCGGTAGCCAACAGCGGCCGTCCCGCCTTCGCACTTCGCGCACCTTCATCCACCCGCCCCCCTGCCCCTGCGACAGACGGCGGCGCCTGCGCAAAATGCGTTGTGAGCTACCGGGCGGTGAAGGTCAGGCAGTTGACCAGGCTACTGGCGTAGCCGACGTGGATCTCGCTGGCCATACACTCGAAGTCGTCGTTGTACTTGCACGCCGTGACCTTGCACGCGCCGACGCCGGCCATACGGTGGGTCTCCCGCGCATGGCCCAGGCCGCCGAGGAAGGTGTCGCAACCGGGATTATTGCCGTCGCCGATGGTGATGGCCCGGGCATGGCAGGTGTGGTTTGCGTTGTAGGCGCATTGGCTGATCTGACACGCCGAGACCCCTGGCATATTCAGGGTGATCTTCATGGCTCATCCTCCTGCATCAGAGGAAACAGGATAATGACGATTGAGTAACTCAACATTAGCCTGCGCTGTCTCGGTGTCAAGCGCGACAGCTCGCGGACCGTCTTGGTCACCCGCCGGCCGGCTCATCGCCCGCGGCCACCTGCCGCGTGCTGCCGGGCGGTGGTCGTCACCATGTTCACCATGCCCATGAGGCCCATGGATTTGCCCATGGAGAGGTCGCGGCCAAAGAGGTCGTAGACGATCTCGCCGAGGACCTGGGCGACCTGCTCCGGCGGCGCACCGGAGAGGGTGTCTTGCAGGATCACCGCGAGCGCCATGGCGGAGACGCCCTGGGGATTCTCGACTGCGAAGTGGAAGCGCAGGGTGTGGTCCGGAAGCCCCTCGGCGAACAGGTAGGCCTGGGACTCGCAGCCCGGGACCTTGTGGTCCACCGGGTAGGGGCGCCGGGCGATCCGCTCCGGCACCCCGCGGAAGCGGCCGGCGAGGTCGATGAGCATCTGGATGCGATCGGTGCGCTCATCGAGCGTCGCCAGGACCGCGACCAGGTCCTGTAGCCTTTCGGGATAGTCAGCCATGGCGAACTTCGATGCTTCGCCCTACCCCGCATTCCGCACCCCGAATCTGCTGCGACCGGACAACCGCCCGTATCTCCTCGCCGTGTCCTCGTCCCGGTAGGAGCCGGTTGCACCGGCGACCGGTCCATTCCCAACGCACCCGTAATCCCGCCGATGGCGCAGCAGGCCCTGCGGGCCTGGGTCGCCGAAGGGATTCGGCTCCTACCGTGGGCCGGCCAGGATCTACGCGCGTTGGCACGGTCTCGCGACAATCCGTGGTGAGAAATGCGGGGTACATCTGGTCCCGAGGGGTTGCCGTCTCGGACATGGGTCGTGGGTCACCGCTCGATGGGGACGTCCACCAAGTTCCCCCACTCGGTCCAGCTTCCGTCGTAGTTGCGGACCTTCTGGAAGCCGAGCAGGTAGGTGAGGACGAACCAGGTGTGGCTGCTGCGCTCGCCGATCCGGCAGTAGGCGATCACATCGTCGTCGGCCTTCAGACCGTTGTCCATCATGTAGATCTGTCGCAGCTCCTCGGCGGTCTTGAAGGTGCCGTCCTCCGGGTGGATTGCCATGCCCCACGGGATGCTCTTCGCCCCGGGGATGTGGCCGCCGCGCAGGGCCCCCTCGTTGGGGTAGCCCGGCATGTGCAGACGCTCGCCGCTGAACTCCTCCGGGCTGCGCACGTCCACCAGGGGCCGGTGGGCATCGATATGCTCCATCACCTGCTGGCGATAGGCGCGGATCTTAGTGTCGTCGCGCGGTGGGGCCTGGTACTGGCTGGCCTGGTAGTGGGGCACCTCTTGCGATGCCGGCCGCTTCTCCAGCCCCCACTTCAGGCTGCCGCCGTCCATGATCCGGGCGTGGGTGTGGCCGAAGAGCTGGAAGATCCAGAAGGCGTAGGCCGCCCACCAGTTGCTCTTGTCCCCGTAGAAGACGCAGGTGGTGTCGCGGGTCACGCCGATGTGGCTCATCAGGCGTTCGAACCCCTTCTTGTCCAGGTAGTCCCGGATGACGTGCTGGTTGAGATCCCGGGTCCAGTCGACCTCCACCGCCACCGGAATGTGCTGCGCGTGGTAGAGGAGGGGGTCCTCGTTGGACTCGATGACCCTGACCTGCGGGTCGTTCATGTGCTCGGCCACCCAATCGGTGGAGACGAGCACCTCCGGATGCGCGTAGCCGCGCTCCGCGATGTCGATTGTGGATTGGGTCTTCTTCATGGTGCTGCTCCTTCGATCATCACGCGGGACCATCCCGCGCGAAGTCCTGCATCCGTCGTTGGTTCACGGTCGGTGTCCGGTCAGTCCCAGCGGTCGTCCATCACCTGCACGATACCGTCTTCCACCCGTACCGGCAGGGTGTCGACCGGTTCGTAGGCCGGCGGCGCCAGTACCTTCCCGGTCTTGATGGAGAAGCGGGCGCCGTGGCGCGGGCAGACGATCTCGTCGCCCTCCAAGTCGCCGCCGGTGAGGATGCCGTCGTCGTGGGTACAGACGTCCTCGATGGCAAAGAATCCTTCCGCGAGGTGGAACACGGCGATCTGGGCATCGTCCACCGCCAGGCAACGGAAGCTCCCTTCCGGGAACTCCGCCACGGTTGCCACGTCGATCCAGTCGGCCATGGTCGCCCTCTGTCAGCACATCCCCAGCTCGAGCCGCGCCGCCTCCGACATTTGGTCCTGGCACCACGGTGGGTCCCAGACCAGCTCCACCTGCGCGGCGCTGACGCCCTCCACCTGGCGCACGGCGTGCTCCACGAATCCCGGGAAGCTCTGGGCCACCGGACAGCCCGGGGCGGTCAGGGTCATGCGGATCACCACCCTCCCGGCCGGGTCGATCTCCAGGCCATAGATCAGGCCGAGGTCGTAGATGTTCACCGGTAGCTCGGGGTCGTAGACCTCGCGCAGGGCGGCAATGACCCGCTCGCGGAGGTCATCGTCGATGGCCGCCGGCGTCCGGTCGCGTGCGGTAGCCGTCGGCCCGCTCTCACGAGGGGCCTGCGGCTCGCGGTGTCGTTGCAGGGGGATAAGATGCTTCATCGTTCGGTCTCTATTTAGGGATGGGGACGTGCGGCGTCATTCGGTGCACACCGTCTCCTTTTCCCCGTCCAGGGCGGCCTTCAGGACGTGCCAGGCGAGGGTCGCGCACTTCACACGCATCGGGAACTCGCGAACCCCGGTGAGGACGGCGAGCTTGCCCAGGGTAGTGTCGCCCGCGGGGACGCCGCCGTTGGTGAGCGCCGCGTGCATCTGCGCGAACAGCCGTCGCGCCTCCGCCTCGCTCTTGCCCTTGATCGCCTCGCTCATCAAGGAGGCCGACGCCATGGAGATGGCACAGCCCACCCCGTCGAAGCCCACATCGCGGATCACGCCATCCTCCACCTTCAGGTAGAGGGAGACGTCGTCGCCGCACAGGGGATTGAAGCCGTGGCCCTCGCAACAGCCCCCGAGGGGCCGGTGCTGGAAGTTCCGCGGGTTGCGGTTGTGGTCGAGGATCATCTCCTCGTACAGGTCGCGCAGGTCGTTCATGCCTCGATTCCCTCCGCCAGTTGCCTGGCCTGCTGGATGACGTGCCCCTCGCCGAGTCGCGCCGCGAGCCACTCTTCGACGCGCCGGCGTACCTCGCCATCGCCGATCTGGGCGACGACCTCGCTGGCGAAGGCATGGGTGAGGAGGTGGCGCGCGGTGGCGGCGTCCAGGCCGCGGGAGCGCAGGTAGAAGACCGCGTCGTCGTCGAGTTGCCCCACGGTCGCCCCGTGACTGCACTTGACGTCGTCCGCGTAGATCTCGAGCTGTGGCTTGGTGTCCACCTCGGCGCGCGGCGAGAGGAGCAGGTTACGGTTGGACTGTTGCGCGTCGGTCTGCTGGGCATCGGGGTGGACGTAGATCTTGCCGCAGAAGACCCCGCGCGCGGCGCCGTCGAGGATCCCCTTGTACAGCTCGCGGCTGGTACACCGCGGCCGGGTATGGTCGATACGGGTGTGAAAATCCACGTGCCGGCGGCCCGCCGCCACGTATAGGCCGTTGAGGGTACACGAACCCCCCTCGCCGTCTAGCAGGGTGTTGATGTCGGTGCGAGACAGGCGGCCGCCCAGTCCGAGGGCGTGGGAGGTGAAGCGGCTATCGCGACCCTGGCGGACCTGCACCGTCGCCACATGAAAGGCCTCGTCGCTCTCGCCCTGGAGGCGGATGTGCTCCAGTGCCGCGCCGTTGCCGACCACCACTTCGGTGATGGCGTTGGTGAAGTGGCCCGAGTCGCCGAGGCTGGCGTAGCTCTCGATGATGGTGGCTCGCGCCCGGTCGCCGGCGACGAACAGATTGCGCGGCTGGCTGAACACCGCCTCCGCTTGCCGGGTGGTGAGGAAGATGAGCTCGATCGGCTCCTCCACCGCGACTCCGTCCGGCAGGTGGAGATAGGCACCGTCGGTGAGGAAGGCGGTGTTGAGGGCGCAGAAGCCGCTGGCACCCGGGTCGCCGATCCGGCCCAGGTAGGGCTCCAACTCCTCCGGCTGCTGCTCCACTGCCGCGGCCAGGCTGCTCAGGGTCACCCCATCCGGGAGGCGGCCGGGCCGCGACAGGGAGGGCGCGAAGTGGCCGTTGACGAACACCAGGAGATGGCTATTCGCGCCCGCGATGAGCAGGGGGGCGATGTCGTCCGCATCGAGTCCGATGCACGCCTGCGCGGCGGGAGTGAACGGGTGGTCCGCGATCGCGGTCACGCGGGTGTACTTCCACTCCTCATCCCGGACCGTGGGGAAGCCCAGGTGGGCGAAGCGCTCCAGGGCCTGCTCGCGGGTGCGCCGCAGCCACGGCAGTGGCTGGCCCGGCAGGTGGCCCGCCCAGGCTTGGTATTGGCTGCGATAGTGGTCGACGGTGGGGGGGATCATGTTCGGATCTCCTGGCCTGCATTACTCACCACGGATTGTCGCGAGACCACGCGATCGCGCGCAGCTTCTGGTCGGTCCGCGGGTCGCCGGTGCCATCGGCTGCTAGCCTCTGTCCGGAAATCCGGTAGGAGCCGAATCCCTTCGGCGACCCAGGCCCAGAGGGCCTGCCGCGCCGCAGGCGCGGATCGCCGGTGAAACCGGCTCCTACCCTCTGTCCGGAAATCCGGTAGGAGCCGAATCCCTTCGGCGACCCAGGCCCAGAGGGCCTGCCGCGCCGCAGGCGCGGATCGCCGGTGAAACCGGCTCCTACCCTTGGTGAGACGGCCAGGAGATACAGTCGGTTGTGTGGTCGCAGCAGAGTCATGGTGCGAAATGCGGGTGATGGTCATGGCGTCACCGCCTCGGTTGTCGCGCCGGTCGCCCAGGCGTAGCCGCGCGCCTCTAGCCGGAGGGCAAGCTCCGGACCGCCGGAGGCGACGATGGCCCCATCGTCCAACACGTGCACCGCATCCGGCACCACGTAGTCCAGGAGGCGCTGGTAGTGGGTGATCAGGAGCACGGCGCGCTCCGGGGAGCGCAGGGCGTTGATCCCAGCGGCCACCACCTGCAGGGCATCGATATCCAGCCCCGAGTCGGTCTCGTCGAGAATCGCCAGGGCCGGCTCCAGCACCGCCATCTGCAAGATCTCGTTGCGCTTCTTCTCGCCGCCGGAGAACCCCTCGTTCACCGACCGGCGCAAGAGGGCGTCGTCCATCTGCATGAGCCGCGCCTTGTCCTTGACCAGGGCGAGGAAGTCCATGGCGTCGACCTCCGCCTCGCCCAGGTGGCGGCGGCGGGCGTTGAGCGCCGTCTTCAGGAACAGGAGGTTGCTCACCCCCGGCAGCTCCACCGGGTACTGGAAGCCAAGGAACACCCCTTGCCGGGCGCGCTCCTCGGGGGCCATGGCGAGCAGGTCCTTGCCCTGGAAGGTCACGGCACCGCCGGTGACCTGGTAGCCGTTGCGGCCGGCGAGCACATGCGCCAGGGTCGACTTGCCGGAGCCGTTGCGCCCCATGATCGCGTGCACCTCGCCGGCGTTCACGGCGAGGTTCAGTCCCTTGAGGATCGCCGTCCCGGCGACGGTGGCGGATAGGTTGTCGATCTTCAACATGGCAGTTCCTTTATTTCGTTTTTTCAACGCAGAGGCGCGGAGACGCAGAGGTAATCGCAGCGCTCGAATTGCGACATCGCCGAGGAAACGAGATCTGGGTTCATCTGGGGTTCCTCATTTTCTCTGCGTCTCCGCGCCTCTGTGTCTCCGCGTTAAGCAGTTCTCTCTGGCTCACCCGACGGTGTTCTCCAGGCTCACCCCGAGGAGCTTCTGGGCCTCTACCGCGAACTCCATCGGCAGCTCGCGGAACACCTCCTTGCAGAAGCCGTTGACGATCATCGATACCGCGTCCTCCGGCTTGATGCCGCGCTGCATACAGTAGAAGAGCTGGTCCTCACCGATGCGCGAGGTCGACGCCTCGTGCTCCACCTTCGCGGTGGGGTTCTTCACCTCGATGTACGGGAACGTGTGGGCGGCGCACCGGTCGCCCAGGAGCAGGGAGTCGCACTGGCTGTAGTTGCGCGCCCCCTCCGCCCCCTTGCCCACCTTCACCAGCCCGCGGTAGGCGTTGCGGCCGCGGCCCGCCGAGATCCCCTTGGAGATGATGGTGGAGCGGGTGTTGCGGCCGATATGGACCATCTTGGTGCCGGTGTCCGCCTGCTGGTGGTTGTTGGTCAGGGCCACCGAGTAGAACTCGCCCACCGAGTGGTCACCGCGCAGTACGCAGCTCGGGTACTTCCAGGTGATCGCCGAGCCGGTCTCCACCTGGGTCCAGGAGATCTTCGAGTGGGCGCCGCGACACTCGCCGCGCTTAGTGACGAAGTTGTAGATGCCGCCCTTGCCCTCCTTGTCCCCCGGGTACCAGTTCTGCACCGTCGAGTACTTGATCTGCGCCCCCTCCAGGGCGACCAGCTCCACCACCGCGGCGTGGAGCTGGTTCTCGTCGCGCATCGGCGCGGTGCACCCCTCCAGGTAGCTCACGTAGGCGCCCTCGTCGGCGATGATCAGGGTGCGCTCGAACTGGCCGGTGGAGGCGGCATTGATGCGGAAGTAGGTGGACAGCTCCATGGGGCAGCGCACCCCCTTGGGGATGTAGCAGAAGGAGCCGTCGGAGAAGACCGCCGAGTTGAGGCTGGCGAAGAAGTTGTCCGTGTACGGCACCACGGAGCCGAGGTAGCGCTGCACCAGCGACCGGTGCTCGCGCACCGCCTCGGAGAAGGAGCAGAAGATGATCCCCACGGAGGCGAGCTTCTCCCTGAAGGTGGTCGCCACGGAGACCGAGTCGAACACCGCATCCACCGCCACACCGGCGAGGCCCTCCTGCTCCTGCAGGGGGATCCCCAGTCGCTCGTAGGTGCGCAGCAGCTCCGGGTCGACGTCGGCGAGGCTCTGCGGGCCGTCCTTGCGCGACTTGGGCGCCGAGTAGTAGACGATCGACTGATAGTCGATGGCCGGGTAACGGACGCTCGACCACGCCGGCTCCTGCATGGTGAGCCAGTGGCGGTACGCCGCCAGACGCCACTCGAGCATGAATTCCGGCTCGCCCTTCTTCGCCGAGATCATGCGGATGATCTCCTCGTTCAGACCGGCGGGGAGGGTGTCTGCCTCGATCACGGTGGAGAAGCCGTGCGGGTACTCGCGATCGATCAGTTTGGTGAGGGTCTCGTTCTGCGCTGCCATGGGTATTCCACTGGGAAAAAATTCATCACTTGAAGACCGGGCCGAGCTGCACCACCCCCGGCTCCAGCACCGGCGGTACGGTCGCCCCGGCGATGTCCGCCAGGCTGATCGACTGGAGGGTGGTGCGGATGGCGCCGTTCACCGCCTGCCACACGCCGCTCACCGCGCACGAGCCCTCCAGGTCGCAGATCCCGAGCCCCTCGCTGCACTCGGTCACCGCCACCGGCCCTTCCAGGGCGTCCAGCACCTCGGCGATGGAGATCGTCTCCGGTGTCCGGGCCAGGCGGTAGCCGCCGTGCACCCCGAGCTGGGAGGCGAGCAACCCGCTGCGGGTGAGGACCTTGAGGATCTTCGCCACCGTCGGCGGTGCCACGAACACCGCCGCCGCGATCTCGCTGGCGCTGTGGAAGCGCTCGGGCGCGTGGGCGACGTGGACCATCACCACGGTGCCGTAATCGGTGAGCTTGCTGATGCGTAGCATGTGGGCCTCTCGACTTGAGATAGGACAAATATAGTCCTTGTTCGCAATTGTGCAAGGCGCAGCGCCCGCAGATCCCCTGGCCGCAGGTGATCAGCACAAGGAACCGCCTGGTGCATGCCTACGATTTCGTCGACTACGACATCCTGTCGGAGACGATCACGGCCGATCTCCCTGCGCTGGTCGCCCAGTTGGAGCAGGCCGTTTGGTAACGCCTTTGAGCTGGCCTGATGGGCGAACCAGCAGACCAGCTTCAACCTACGAGGGGAGCGGAGGTACGGCGGCTATTCGCTGACCCGTTGTCAGCCGGCGGGGTAGGATAGCTGGCTATTGTTCAGACGTCGGGGAGAGCTGCAGGAAACCACTTTGCTTCCCAATGCCACGGATCTGCCGCCACTACTCGCCTCCCATGCGGCGCGGCCGGGAGCGTATGAGGTAAAGCTCTGACCTCCCGCCGGCGCTTCGCGCAACCCCCCCATGAACATCCCTGGGGGTGGCTCCATGCGGAGTATCCCCCTTCACCTGCGTCGGCAATACGCAACAACGCAAGGACGAACCCGCTAGATTGTGAGTTAAGGTTTAAGAAATCACGAGCAAGGGAAGGCCCATGGACCACGCCACGGTTATTCCCTGTCGCGAATGCGGCAGGTTGCTACGCGTGCCAGCCGATCGGGGAAAACTCCGCGTTCGCTGTCCACACTGCGAAGCGCAATTTCTTTGGTCCCCCCTGGGCAAGGACGAACCTATCGATACGGCGCAAACAGCCGACGTACGGACCATCGGATCTTCAGCCGTACCTTGAGCCGTTCTCGTTCCTCTGCAATGCGGCACTCTCAGCCGCGCGTGGTGCCGATGAAATGCCATACCTGAACATCGTCGCTGATTACCCACCGGGGTCGCGTCAGCCCGCTTGGGCGACTCTCCTTCGTAACGGCAACTACCAGCTATTCATAGGCCCCGATCGGGTGCGGCTGTTCTTGAAGGGAGAAGACCCCACAAATCTTCTCGATGTGTACCACAGCGTCGTCCGACATCCGCTACGGACGGTGTTGGAAGGGACTGGGAAAGAACGACTACCAGTGGAGGTGTACGCATTCAAGAATGACTACCTGACCCGCACCATCAGCTTGGACATAAACCCCGAGATCGTTGACCTTGGTGCGGGGCAGCTCACGGCCAGAGCACCAGCACTGCCTCTCGCCAGCATCGCCGACTTCTTCGCCCGCGGTATCTCGCTGCAAGCTATCGAGATGGGAGACAAGGGCGACTTCTACCTCTACGGGGTTCTCACTCTCGGGGAAACCATCGCCGGGGAACAGCAATCCATAGAGGATTTCTCAGTCGTCTATCGTTCCGTCTTCCACCACGGTGGCAATCCGCCATACATCAGTCTCGATTGAGACGAAGACAACCGACTCGCGAAAGTCAATTTCGGGGGATTTCTTGAGGACACCCACGTCGGAAGCGCCGTCCTGGAAGCGGACAAGCTTTTCAAGACGATGAGTACCGGTCTCGATCCGAACACGCACCAAGACATCAGGGCCATGATCCAACAAGTCGTCGCTGGCTTTGTTACGGAGGATGAAAGGAGCCTCTCCGAAACGGGGATCGGAGACGCCCCGATCGACATCCAGATCCGATACTGGTTCTATCCGGACGAGATCCAGACAGTTACCGATGGCCGGATTGGCGCCATCGAGACGTGCCAGTTCATGGCGGATGCCGAAAGAATGGACCAGCGGTCGCCTCTCGGGCGCGCTCAGCGGGAGACGATCGATCACTTGAACCAGAATTTCGACCAGTATGCCAAGGCACTGCCCACGTTTCGCGAATTGAAAACGGTGGGTCGGATGATGGCCATTGCAAACTGGCTTTACGATAACAAGGCCGCATCCCACATCGACCTCGACGCTCTGCTCTCCATCGAGCTACCCGCTTTTTCGACTCCACGGCACACCAAGAAACTCCTCGCCGTAACGACCTATGGCGAATCGTCGAGCCACGGAATACGAAGAGGGAAGATGCTTACTCCTGACCCGAGAACCCCCGTTTGGTGAGTGAAAAAGACAACTTTTTCTTGGAGACATAGTGTTAGCCGCCTATGCACTCTGACAATGCCGGGGCGACGCCTCCAAGATCGCAATTTGGTGCCTTGGTCCGAACCGACTGCCGGCATTTTGTGTTTTTCCCGCCCGGTGTCCCAGGCCATTGTCGAGGTCTTGGGGAGTGGTTGGCACCCGAGGGGTCGGTCTACCGTAGCTTCGCGACGGGAGGGTGGTGTCAAGTGGTGGCATGCGCTATTGCATGATGCGCTCACCGGACTGACCCGTAGCCTTGGTTGACCGTGGTCGGGACGCGGTTCCAGCCGTTGTCCGCACGCCTCTCGGCTGAGGACGGCCTCTCTCGGGATGCCGGCGAGGAGGCATTCCCTGACCACGTGAGCCCCCACGGTCAATGAGGCGCGAAGAGCGGGGCGAGGGGGACGGCGACCTCGGGGAAGACGGGCGAGGCGAGGGTGGCGGCGCGGTCGAACCGGTCGTGGAGGCGGTAGCCCTCGCCTGCTAAACAATGGACTTCGATCCAGCCCTGGTCGGGATCGACGATCCAATACTCGGGGATCGCCTGGCGGGCGTAGGCGGCGCGCTTGATGTAGCGGTCGCGCTCGCGGGTCGACGGGGAGAGGATCTCCACCACCACCTCCGGCGCCCCCTCGATGCCGCGCTGGGTGATGATCTCCTTGCGCGCCATCCGCACCAGGGCGAGATCGGGTTGCACGACTGTCGTGTCGGTGAGGATCACGTCGCACGGGGCGTTGAAGATATAGGCGATGCCCGGCTCTTCGAGCTGGCGAATGAGGGCGTGCTGGAGGCGGCGGGAGACGGTCTGGTGGAAGGGCGTGGGCGCAGGCGTCACGAAGAGGTCTCCCTCGATCAGCTCGTACCGGCGACCATCATCGGGCAGCAGCCGATAGTCGTCGTAGGTATAGGGGATGTTGGCCGGGGCAGGACGCATGGCGCCAGTATAGACGCCGAATGTCCGCTCAACGAGGGACGGCGTGCCCCTGCACCGCGATCCACTACATTGGATCACGCCCACGACGACGGGATCTCCCGCGCCAGCCGTCGTGATCGGCAGCCGCTGCTACAACTGTCATCGCTGCACCGGCTGCCCCGCGGGTTGCCTCATGACGCCGGGGCGTCTTCTTCAGACTTCCATTCGCCCGTCCGCCACGTCCCGATCCCCGGTCCGTCCCGCCGCAGAGCGTCGACGGGGCGTATGGGGTGGACGGTTTGTGCAAGAATGGCGCTCATGACCTCCGCGATCCCACCGCCTTCGCCCCAACCGGCTGCCGGTGAGCGAGGGGACATGGCCCACTCCCTGGTCGCGGAGCTGACCGCCCGGGGCCAGTCGCTGGCCGTGGCCGAGTCATGCACCGGCGGGCTCCTCGGGGCGACGATCACCGACATTCCGGGCGCCTCCGCGGTCTTCTACGGCGGCGTGGTGTCCTACGCCAACGCCGCCAAGGAGGGGTGGCTCGGGGTCGACCCGCAGCTCCTCACCGCCCACGGCGCGGTGAGCGCAGAGGTGGCGACGGCGATGGTGCAGGGGCTCCTCGCCCTCCCACAGGTGGATCTCGCGTGTGCGGTGACCGGCATTGCCGGTCCCAGCGGCGGTACCCTCGACAAGCCGGTGGGGACCGTGTTCATCGCCGTGGGGGATCGGAGGGGAGTGGCTGCAATCCGCCGCTACTTCCCCGGCGACCGGGGCGCGGTGCGGGCAGCGACCGTCGCCCAGGCCCTACGCCAACTTCTCGACCGCGTCTGCGGTGACCACTGCGACGTGCCGTGAGTTCGTCATGCATCGCGTCGTGGAGATCTTCACCGACGGTGGCTGCCGCGGAAACCCTGGCCCGGGTGGCTGGGGCGCGGTGCTGCGCTGGAACGGCCACGAGAAGGAGCTCTCCGGCAGTGATCCCCAGACCACCAACAACCGCATGGAGCTGATGGCGGCGATCGTTGCCCTGGAGTCCTTGAAGCGGCCGAGCCGGGTGGTGCTCACGACGGATTCCACCTACGTCAAGCAAGGGATCACGGATTGGCTCACCCGCTGGAGGCGCAACGGCTGGCGCACCGCCAACCGCACGCCGGTCAAGAACGAAGACCTGTGGCGCCGCCTCGACGAGGCCGCGTCCCGGCACCAGGTAGAGTGGCGCTGGGTCAAGGGCCACACCGGCCACGCGGAGAACGAACGCGCCGACACCCTAGCCAACCAGGCGATGGACCACCTTGCGGGACGGTAGCCGGCCGATTGAACGACGGAACGCAAAGACGCCAGTTCTGCACGTGCTCGCTGCCGGCTGGCCCCGACTGTATGGCCGCGGCAGGTCTTCGTGCCCTTCGTCGTTAGCGACCCCGGAACTCACGTCGATCATCTGGGCCGGATCGGCAGATCGCGTTGCGCAGAGCGGCTAACGTCGCCGTCTCGGCGCGGCCGCATAGGGGGCGCCGGACTCGGCGAGGAGGCGGCACAGGAGGGGGACGGAGAGGCCAACGATGTTGGTGAACGGGCCATCCCAGCCGGCCACCAGGCGGCGGCCCTCCTCCTGGATGCCGTAGGACCCGGCCTTGTCCAGGGGCTCACCGCCGGCCACGTAGGCGGCGATCTCGTCCTCCCGCAGGTGGCGGAAGGTGACCCGGGTGACGTCGTCGCCGACCCAGTGGCGATCGCCGCGCACCAGGGCGATCGCGCTGCGTACGTCATGGGTGCGACCCGACATGCGGCCGAGCATGTGCCGGGCGTCGGCGGCGTCGGTGGGCTTGCCCAGGGTACGGCTGCCGAGGACTACCACCGTATCGGCCCCGAGCACCCACCGTCCGGGGTGACGCCGTGCGACGGCCTGCGCCTTGTCGACGGCGAGGCGGCGGACGTGGGCGTCGACCGCCTCGCCCGTCACCTCTGCCTCGGCCACGCCGGACAGGATGACCTCGTGGTCGATGCCGAGCTCTTGCAGGAGTTCGTGGCGCCTAGGGGAGCCGGAGGCGAGGAGAAGGGTGGCTGTCATCAAAGTGTGCCGCGCTGTTGCCAAACGGTGAGAGCGTCCCTAGATTGTTAGCACTCAGCCAGCTTGATTGCTAGCGACCTACCCGGCAGCAACCGGAGTTTGTTGGTTTCTCAACTATTTGGAGGGCACAGCCATGCTTAAGCCGTTAGGTGATCGTCTCCTCGTGGAGTACCACGAGCCCGAGTCCAGGACTGCGGGTGGGATTTATATTCCTGACTCGGCCAAGGAGCGGCCCCAGGAGGGCGTCGTCCTGGCCGTCGGCAAGGACGTGGAAGAGGTGAAGGCGGGCGACCGCATCGTCTTCGGCAAGTACTCGCCGGACAAGATCGTCATGGACGGGGTGGAGTATGCGGTGGTCAAGGAGGAGGACGTGATGGGCGTCCTGGTTTCTGGCAAGACCAAGAAGAAGTAACCCCCGTTCGTCACCGAACCATCGACCCTACCCCTATCGCATAAGGAACGAATTATGGCTGCCAAGCAGATTATCTACAGTGAAGAGGCCCGCCACGCCATCGCGCGTGGCGTCGACAAGCTCGCCAACGTCGTCAAGGTCACCCTCGGCCCGCGTGGCCGGAACGTGCTCCTCGACCGCGGCTTCGGCGCGCCCCTGATGACCAAGGACGGTGTCACCGTCGCCAAGGAGGTGGAACTGGAGGACAAGTTCGAGAACATGGGCGCCCAGACGGTGCGCGAGGTCGCCTCCAAGACCTCCGACGTGGCCGGCGATGGCACCACCACCGCCACCGTGCTCGCACAGGCGATCTTCCGCGAGGGCGTCAAGTCGGTGGCGGCTGGTTTCAATCCGATGGACATCAAGCGCGGCGTCGACGCGGCGGTCGCGGCGGTCGTGGTCGACCTGGAGAAACTCTCCAAACCGACCCGCACCAAGGAGGAAATCGCCCAGGTCGGCACCATTTCCGCCAACTCGGATGAGACCATCGGCAACATCATCGCCGAGGCGATGGAAAAGGTGGGCAAAGAGGGGGTGATCACCGTCGAGGAGGCCAAGACCCTGGAGACCACCCTGGAGACGGTGGAGGGCATGCAGTTCGACCGTGGCTACCTGTCGCCCTACTTTATCACCAATGCGGACCGCATGGAGTGCGACCTGACGGACCCCTACATTCTGGTCTTCGACAAGAAGATCAGTGCGATGAAGGACCTCCTGCCGCTGCTCGAGCAGGTCGCCAAGCTCGGCCGTCCGATGCTGATCATCGCCGAGGACGTCGAGGGCGAGGCCCTCGCCACCCTGGTGGTGAACAAGCTGCGCGGCACCCTCAATGTCTGCGCCGTGAAGGCACCGGGCTTCGGTGACCGGCGCAAGGCGATGCTCCAGGACGTCGCGATCCTCACCGGCGGCACCGCGATCTCCGAGGAGACCGGCTTCACCTTGGAGAGCGCGACCATCGACCAGCTCGGTCGCGCCAAGACGGTGAAGATTGACAAGGACACCACGACCATCGTCGACGGTGCAGGCTTGGCCTCCGACATCAAGGCGCGGGTCGGCCAGATCCGCGCCCAGATCGAGACCACCACCTCCGACTACGATCGAGAGAAGCTCCAGGAGCGCCTGGCCAAGCTGGTGGGCGGCGTGGCGGTGATCAACATAGGCGCCGCCACCGAGACCGAGATGAAGGAGAAGAAGGCGCGCGTGGAAGACGCCCTGCATGCCACCCGCGCGGCGGTGGAGGAGGGTATCGTGCCCGGCGGTGGCGTCGCCTTCCTGCGCTGCGTCAAGAACCTGGAGAAGCTAATCTTTGACGACGACCGCCAGGTGGGCGTCAACATCGTTCGCCGTGCCCTGGAGGAGCCCCTGCGCCAGATCGCCGAGAACGCCGGTGAGGAGGGCTCGGTGGCGGTGCGCGAGGTGATGTCCAAGAAGGCCGCGATCGGCTACAACGCCGCCAATGGCCAGTACGAGGACATGATCAAGGCGGGCATCATCGATCCCACCAAGGTGGCCCGCACGGCGTTGCAGAACGCCGCTTCCGTGGCTTCGTTGCTCCTGACCACCGAGGCCATGATCACCGACAAGCCCGAGCCCGACGACAAGGGCGCCGCCGCCGGCATGGGTGGGATGGGCGGTATGGGCGGTATGGGCGGCATGATGTAAGCCCGCACCCGACGGTTGTGCTCCGAACGGCCCTCCGCTCGTTGAGCGGGGGGCCCTTTTTTTTGGCGCAGGGTAGGGGATGAGGTTTGGGGGGTGTGGGGATGGATGGCCGCCGTTGGCGGCTCGATGATCAGCCGGCGAGGTTCCCTACCGCGACGGCGTCGGCCCACGGGGCCGGTGCCTCCGCCGCCCCTATCCGCCACGATGGCGCCATGGTCCAAGAAATTGACATTGAGCGTGCCGCCGCTCACGTGCGGGCCGGCGGGATCGTTGTCTACCCCACCGGCAGCTACCTGGCCGCCGGCGTGCTGGCGACTCTGTCCGACGCGGTGGCACGTCTCGCCCGCCTGAAGGCTCGACCGGCAGACAAACCGTTCGGCGTGATCGTGGCGAGCGAGGCCAGTCTCATCGACCTCGGAGTGGCCCTGGGTGAGGCGGCCGCGGCACTTGGGCGGCGTTTCTGGCCCGGGCCTCTCAGCCTGGTGCTGCCGCTGACTCCCACGAGCCCGCTGAGCGCCGCCTACCCCGGCGGCGCGGTGGCCGTGCGGGTCCCTGGCCACCCGGTGGCGCGGGCCCTCGCCATCGCCTGCGGCGCTGCCATCACCGCCACCTCGGCCAATCGTGCCGGGATGCCGCCGGTCACCGCGGCCGCTGATCTCGGCGTGGAGTGGCGCGCCCCGGACATCGTGGTCCTCGGCGATGAGCCGGCCGGCGGGGACCCGCCGTCTACGATCGTCGACCTGCGGGGCGGCCAGCTCACGGTGGTGCGGGTCGGGCGGATCCCGCTGCGGGAGATCGCGGCGGGCTCATGAGGCGCTCGCACGGGAGGCCGCGGCCGACCGGGTGCTACGGTAAGACCGACACGAACTCGTCTCGCTCCACGTCGTAGGCGGTGAGAGGACCGCTGTAGCACGCACCGGTGTCGATCCCCACCTTGCCGTCGTCGTGGAGGGGCTCGACCATCGGGCTATGGCCGAACACGATCGTACGGTCGAAGGTGTTCGGAGCGGTGAAGAACGCCTCGCGAATCCACAGCAGATCGTCCTCCCGCTGCTCCTCCAGGGGGATGCCGGGACGCAGGCCGGCGTGCACGAAGATGTGGGTCCGGGTCGCGTGGACCAGGGGTAGACTACGCAGGAACTCAACATGGGCGTCGGGGATGGTGGCCGAGCCGGGGCGCCGCAGCCATGTGGTCTCGCGCCGCTGGTAGCTGCTCAGGGTCTGGCGGCCGCCGTTGTACCAGAAGGGTTTGGTGTGGGTGCCGTCGAGAAAGTCGAGAAACATCCGCTCGTGGTTGCCCATCAGGGTGACGATCTCCCCGTTGGCCGCCTTGAGCTCGAGGATGCGGTCGATCACCCCGGCGGAGTCCGGGCCGCGGTCGACGTAATCGCCAAGGAAGATCAACCGATGGGTGGCCGGCTGGTACTCGATCGTGGCCAGAAGCCGGTCGAGGTGGGGCAGACAGCCATGGATGTCGCCGATGGCGAAGGTGCGTCGGCTCATTTCGCGTTGCGGAACAATTCCGCCAGCCCTTCGGCCACGGGACGTGGCACCACGCGGCTGTAGCGGACGTACCGATCGTCGTGGCTGGTGCCGTCGGCGGTGAGCATGCGGAGCTGATCGGCGGTCACCGGCAGCAGCGGCGCCACGGGTTGCAGGAGTCGGGCGGCAATCTGCACCGCACGACCGGGCATGGGCAGCCGCATGTGCCGGCGGCCCAACGCAGCGGCGATCTTCTCGGCGATCTCCGCGAGGGTGAGTTGCTCCCGGCCGGCGATGGCGAAGGTCTGACCCCACGCCTCGTCCGCGCTCAACAAATCGGCCATGATCTCTACGGCGTCGGTCACCAGCAACGGCTGCATACGGCCCTCATCGGGGATGCGCAGAACCGGCATGAAGGGTGATAGGCGCAGCAGGCGAGAGAGGTCATCGGTGAGCTTTTCCCCCCGGCCGAGCATCAGGGAGGGACGCCAGATCTGGTAGGCGAGGCCCGAGTCCCGTACCATCTCCTCGACCGTCGCCTTGCTCGCAAAGTAGTGGCTCGGGGAGCCGGACGTCGCCCCGAGTGCCGAGACGTAGGCGATACGCGCCACACCCTGCGCACGGCACGCGTCGATCAGGTTGCGGCTCCCTTCCACCACGACCTGGCGGAAGGTGGTACGCCATCCCTCGCGCAGCAGGCCGACCAGATGGACGACCGTATCGACGCCGTCGCAGGCCAGCCGCAGGGAGGCGGGGCGGAGCACGTCACCGGTGACGATCTCCACGCTGAGCGCGCGGAGGGGTGCGGCCCGCCGCGGGTCGCGCACCAGCCCGCGCACGGCCACGCCGCGACTGCGCAGCTCTGCCGCGAGGTGGCGACCGACATATCCGCTGGCACCGGTGAGGAGGAGCATGCTCTGGGAGCCTTCGCAGGATAACCCTGCCCTCCTAGCAACCTACTACGACTCGTCGCCCTGGGGTAGGCAACGGTATAAGCTTGCTTGAGCCCGCGTGCAGGGTTCCCGGATGATTGCGAGCCATGGCCACGCCCCTCGGCGATCACTCCAGTGACGGACCTGCGGGAGACGTTCGAGGCGTGGGACTGCCGCGTCATGGGGAACGATCCTCCGGCCGAGGTCACCGCAGGGATTCGCTGGGAGTGTCGCCTGATCGGGCCTCGGCCCCGCCGTTGACCTCGTGACGATTTCCGGCTCGCAATGCTGTCCAGCGATGGGCCGGCCATCCGCTTCGCGCAGGGACGGTCAGCGCGGAGGATCCATCGGCGTAGACGCCGGGTGCGGTTTACGCTTCGTGGCGCAGACCTTCACCAAAGAAGGCCATAGAAAGGAGAACGCGGTGGGCCGATTTATCGTCGCGATGACCGGTGCGTCGGGCGCGATCTACGGGGTGCGCCTGATCAGCGCATTGGCCAGCGCGGGTCATGACGTGGCCTGTGTGGTGAGCAATGCCGCGCGTGGGATCATGGCCGACGAGGTGGGACTGCACCTGGGCGGCGGCGAGGCGGAACGCGCCGCAACGCTGACGCGTCACTGCGAGGTGCCTGAGGGACGGATCACCTGCTATCTCAACAGCAATGGCTACGCCCCGATCGCCTCCGGTTCGGTCTACTGGGACGGGATGGTGATCGCGCCGTGCTCGATGAACACCCTCGGCGCGGTTGCCTGCGGCCTGGCGGACAACCTGATCTTGCGCGCCGCCGATTGCACCTTGAAGGAGGGGCGTCGGCTGATCCTGGTGCCGCGCGAGACGCCCTTTTCCGTCACCCATCTAGAGAACATGCTGCGTCTCGCCCGCCTCGGGGTGCGCATCATCCCCCCGATCCCGAGCTTCTATACGCACCCCCGGACCATTGCGGAGCTGGTGGACGGCTCGGTGGCGCGGGTCCTCGACCACCTGGGGATCACCCACCGCCTAGCGCCGCGCTGGCAGGGTGGAACGCCGCCGCCGGCGGAATGAAAACAGGGCCGTCGGTCGTATGCCGACGGCCCTGTCGGGACAAAGGCTAGCGGGCCGGCTCAGACGAACAGGTTGATCTGCGCCTCGCTGGCGATATCGAGGTAGCTCGCTGCACCGACATACTCGAGGCCGTCGATGAAAGCGTTGTGGTCGTAGCCGAACAGCTCGACGGTCATCTGGCACGCCATCATGCGAACGCCGGCATCGATGCACAGCTCACGCAGCTCGCCGATGGAGGCGACGCCGACATTGGAGATGGTCTTTTTCATCAGGCCGGTGGCGACGTTCTCGAACCCCGGCACGAGCGACTGGACGAAGTTCGGGATGTTCCACTCAATATTGCGGAACCACTTGGGCCCCATCGGCATCTTCATCGGCATGGCCGGGTTGCCGAGAGGGCTGACCTTGGCGGTGATGTCCTTCTTTAACAGGGCGAGGCCGTAGAAGGTGAAGAATATGGTGACCTCATAATCGAGGGCCGCCGCCGTGGAACCGAGGATGAAGGGCGGGTAGGCCCAGTCGAGAGTGCCCTTGGTGGCGATGATGGTCATCTTGGTGCTCATGGATTGCTCCTTTGCGGACTAGGCCTGGAAGGCGCCCAGTGTCTGATCAGCTCTTCTTGATGGTGAATGTGAACTTGCCTTCCACCGTAGCGGTCTCGAGCAACTCGTTGCCCGTCCGCTTGCACCATGCGTTAATGTCGTTTTGCGAGCCCGGATCGGTGGAGATCATCTTCAAGGTCTGGCCCGAGGTGAGGGCATCGACGGCCTTCTTGGTCTTGAGCACGGGTAGGGGGCAATTGAGGCCGCTGCAATCGAGTACCTGATCGACATCCATGGCACATCTCCTCTCAGAACTGCTGTGAATGATGCCCCTCAGGCCGCCAGGCCCTGCGGGGTGGGTTGAAGGCTGCGCAAGAAGTTGTCGACGCTCTCCAGACAGTTGTGGAAGACACCGATCTCCTTGCGGACTTTGGTGAGCAGAGTCGCTCCCTCGAAGGCGGACAAGATAAACTGTGCGGTCTTCTTACTGTCCACGTCGGGGCGGATCTCGCCGCGCTCCTTCGCCGCGTCGACGAGACGGGTGATGCCCGACTCGAAGAACCGGAACACCGTGTCCACGTGCTCGGCGAAGCCGCGGTGGTTGTCCCCCATCTCCAGGGCGAAGTTACCGAACGGGCAACCTCCCTGGCACTGATTGCGAAGCTGGTACTCCTCCATGGCCCCGAAGAAGGCCTGGATCTGCTCGCGTAGGGTCGATCTGTTGCTGGTGGTGGTGGTGAAGAGGTCGCCGAAATCCCTGGCAAACCACTCGAGGACCGCGTAGCCGACCTCCTCCTTGGTCTTGAAGTGGAAGTAAAAATTCCCCTTCTTCGCTCCGGAGTCGCGCAGGATGTCGTCGACGCTGGTGTGGTAGTAGCCGTGCAGGCGGAACAGCTCTGCCGCCGCACGGACGATCCGCTCGCGAGTCTCTTGGCCTTTGGAGGTGGGCATGGGGAAAAGCTGTGGATAAAACCGACCCGTCAGTCCAGCGCACTGTAACCCGGGTCCTCGGGCTTGGCTAGAGGAAAAGTGGCGCGTGGGTCGTGCGGCGCTGGAGGCCGCACCCCGGGGTGCTACTCCAGGGCTGCCTGGAACGCTGCCGCGATGCCCTTCGCGTCGAGCCCCTGTGCGGCGTACAGGGCGGCCGGCGGCGCGGAGCCGCCATAACCGGTCACCCCGAGGCGGATCAGCCGGCAGGACAGCCCCTCGTCGAGGAGGGCGTTGGCCACGCGGCTGCCGAGCCCGTTCACGGGATTGTGGTCCTCGCAGGTGACGATCAGCCCGGTGGCGGCGGCCGCGCGCAGGGCCTCGCGGTCGATGTCACCGGGACACGCCATGTTGAGGATCCGCGCGCGCACGCCGGCGCCAGCAAGAAGATCGTGGGCCGCGATCGCGGCGCCCACGACCGCGCCGCTAGCGATCACGACACCGGCGTCCCCCGCGCGGAGCAGGTCCGCCTTGCCGTACTCGAACCGGTAATCGCCGGCGAAGAACGGCTTGCCGTCGGCCGCCAGGATCGGCGTCATCTTCGAGCGCCCCATGCCGAGAAAGATGTTGCCCGGTCGGGTGGCCATGTAGCGCGCGGCGCGATCGGTCTGGTTGGGGTCGGCCGGCAGGATGGTACGGAAGCCGGGCAGCGAGTGCAGCAGCCCGAGGTAGTCGATGCACTGGTGGGTCTTGCCGTCCTCCCCCACGTCCAGCCCCACGTGGGTGCAGACCAGCTTCAGATTTCCACCGTTGATGTCCGTAAGGCGATGCTGGTTATAGGTCTCACACACGCCGAAGACGCCGAAGTCGGCGAAGAAGGTGAGCACCCCGTTAGCCGATAGGGCGCCGGCGGTGGCGGCCGTGTGATGCTCCTGAATACCGCTCTCGAAGAACTGGTCGGGCAGCTTCTTGTGGTACCCGCCGGTCTTCACGGACCCTTCGAGGTCGCAGTCGAAGACCGCCATGGGCACATGGTCGCCGTTGACCTCGGCGAGATCGGCCAGGGCATTGCCCCAGGCGGAACGGTTGTCGACCTTTTGATCCGCGGCATAGGTGCGTGGCGTGCCGGGTTCCACCTTCAACTCCACGGGGGGCGGCTCGACCCCGCGGAAGGCGATCGGCTGCGAGCGCCGCAGCTCGCGTAGCTCAGCCAGCGACAGGGTCAGGCCGAGATCGCGGAACGCCGCCGCGCACTTGTCGTCCTCCACGGCCTGGCCGTGGTACTTCTCCTGTCCCTCGATGGCGGGGATGCCATGGCCCATCACGGTGTCGGCGAGGATCGCCGTGGGGCGCTGGCGTTCGGTGATCGCCGCGCGGGTCGCCGCGTACAGGGCGTCGAGGTCGTGGCCGTCCACCTCCAGCACCTGCCAGCCGTCGGCCAGGTAGTTCGCCTTGATGTCCTGGCCCATGATCTCGGCAGTCTTCCCACCGATCTGCAGATGGTTGAGGTCGACGAAGGTCGTCACGTGGGTGAGGTTGTACTTGCGCGCGAAGCGCCGTGCCTCGGAGATCTGCCCCTTCTGCTGCTCGCCATCCCCCATCACCACGAAGACGTGACCGCCGTCGCCGTTGAGCCGGCCGGCGAGGGCCAATCCGCACCCCACCGAGAGGCCCTGTCCGAGGTTACCGGTACCCCACTCGACGCCGGGCACCTGCCGTTCGACGTGGCCCTCGAAGGGTGAGCCGGCCTGGCGGAAGTGGAGCACCGCCTCGTTCACGGGGAAGAAGCCGTAGCGACCGAGGACGCTATAGACGCCCGGCGAGGTGTGGCCGTGGCTCACCACGATGCGGTCCCGGGTCGGCTCGTGGGGCCGGTCCGGATAGGTATGGGTAAGCCCCCATAGGAGGACGAAGATCTCCAGGGACGAGAGCGAGCCGCCGGGATGGCCGGAGCCCGCCACGGCGGTCATCGCCAGGATATCGCCCCGACACAGGCGTGCCGTCTCCTGCAAGAAGGCGCGTTCCTTCGCGCCGAGAACCGGGGCGGCAAAGCCGCGGCACGGGCTGTCTTCGAGAGGATGGGGCACGGCAAACTCCGACACCTGCCAGCGCCGACTCGGCGCCGGGGAAAGGTGGTGCTTCTTAGCAACGCGGCCGGAGATCGGTCAAGGAAGGTAGCTGTCAGCGGTCCGCTGCAAGCCTTAGCCGGTCCACTCCGGGACGTCGGGGTAGCGCGGGGCCATCGTCGGCGGTGGTTCACGGCAACGAACGGACCGTCATCGGCGCATTCTCTCCCCGCACGCGGAGAGCCGACCGCTACGCCATCAGCCGGCGGATGGCCGCCACGTCGACGTGGTCCCGGACCACCTGGACGATGCGCGCGATGGTGGCCTCCCGCTGGGCGCGGGGATCGTGGTCTGCGTGTTGTGTCTCGCCCGCCGCGGCACGCAGGTTGTGTAGGAAACAGGCACGGAACGACGGATTGTCGAACAGGCCGTGGATATAGGTTCCCCAGACTCGGCGATCCCTGGAGATAGCGCCGTCCCCGTGGTCAATGAGCTTTCCGCCGCGGCGTACGATGGTGGCGAACGGCTGCACTTCCTCCTCCATGAGGGTACGCCCGAGGTGATGCTCGTAACCGGTGACCCGCTTGCCGCACAGATCGGAGATGTGATCGAGGCACAAGGCCTCCACCGGGTGGCTCTCCCGGTTGTGGCCGAGAAGGGTGGCGATTGGCAGCAGTCCGAGCCCCTCCGCTTCGCCGAGGCTCGATTCCCGCCCCAGGGGATCGAGCACCACCTTGCCGAGCATCTGCAGGCCACCGCCGATCCCCACCACCGTGCCGCCGGCGGCACGAAAGGCGCGGATGCGGCGCGCCACGCGAGTCTCGTTGAGATACTGGAGGTCGGCCAGCGTATTGGTCGAGCCCGGCAGGATCACGGCGTGCAGATCGTCGAGTGCGGTCTCCGCCGCCACCGGTACCAGGGTCACGCCCGACTCATCCGCGAGGGGATCGGTGTCCCGGTCATCGCTCTGATGGGGCAGCTCCACGATGCCGATGCGCACGGTCATCGGCGGCGCCGGGGTCGCGGGCGAGGCGTCGATCACCACCCGCCCCTCGTGTGGAAGCTGAACGTCGGCCAGGCGCGGGATGAGGCCAAAGACCGGGATCCCGCAGCGTTCCTCAATGCGCGCCTTCAGGGTCGCGCCGTCCGTGAGGTCGCCTTCGAACTTGTTGATCAAGATGCCGCGGACGCGCCGCCGCTGCGCCGGCGGCAACAGCTCCAACGTGCCGTAGAGGGCCGCGAACACGCCGCCCTTGGAGCTATCGCCCACGAGCACCACCGGGGCGTCGGCGATCTCCGCCACGCCGGTATTGGCGAGTTGCACCTCGCGTAGCTCCACGTCGGTGGGCGTGCCCGCACCCTCGATCACCACCACGTCGTATTCCCGCGCCAGGAACTGGTAAGACACCCGCACCGCTGCTTCGGTTTTCGCCTTGAGACGGCGAAACTCCGCGAGGGTGAAGACGCCATGGCGGTCCCCCTGGATGACAAGCTCCAGCCGGTTCCCCTCCACCGGCTTCATCAGGAGGGGGTTCATGTGGGTGTTGGGAACTACCCCGCACGCCTCGGCCTGCACCGCCTGCGACCAGCCGATTTCGCTACCGGACTGGGTGACGAAGGGATTGAGGGTCCAGTTCTGCGCCTTGAACGGCGCGACCCGCCGTCCTTCCTCGCGAAAGATCGAGCAGAACGCCGTGACCAGGACGCTCTTCCCCACGTTTGACGATGTCCCCTGAAACATCAGGGGGTGGCATTGGCGATCGGGGGATTGAGGCATGGGCGAGGTGAAGGGCGTTACGGGTGGCACGCAGGCCACCTGCGGACGCGGCCGCGAGGAGAGCCTCAAGGCTACTCGATCGGTGCGGCGGCGGCCAGTTTGAGCCGCACGGGCAACAACCGAAAAGCTGACGACCGGCCGTGACCGGCCCAGCCCATGACCCCCCCCCCCGCAAGCGTGTTTCACTTCAGCCCGCCGACACCTCCGTGTCACGTGCGCCCGGTTCGCGTCGTGGAGCTGGGCTCCGCGTTTCACTGCCGGGTGAACCTGCCAGGCTGACCGAAGGAGAGCATCCCATGGACCCTGCCGTCGCACGGGCCTTCGATCGAGTCCCGATGTTGCCCGACCATATTCAGCAACTGTTCACCATCATCAACGATCCAGACGGCGAGCTCCGGGACGTGGCCGATCTGGTGTGCCGCGACCCCAGCCTCACCACCCAGAGCCTCCGTGTGTGCAACTCGGCGTTTTTCAGCCTGCCGGTGGAGATCACCTCCATCCACCAGGCCGTGGTCCTACTGGGGATGGAGATGGTCCAGGGCATTGCCCTGGCGAGCTATTTCCAGTCGTCGGTGTTGCAACGCCAGGGGTTGCCGGGCGGCTGGATGGCGGGCGCCGCCGATCACGCCATGACCACGGCCCACCTGTGCCGCTGGTTCTTACAGGCGCTGGGTGAGCCCCTCCTGGCCGCCACCGCCTTCACCGCCGGGCTCATCCACGACATCGGCAAGCTCGCCTTCTGCCATCTCGGCCGCGAGGTCGAGGCCGAGGTGGTGGCACGGGTCACGGTCGGCCACGACTGGTGCGCCGCGGAGCGGGAGATCATCGGTATGACCCATGCGGAGGCGGGCGGCCACGTATGCCAGCGGTGGCAGATCCCCGATAGCCTCACCCAGGCGGTGCGCCACCATCACACCCCCCTGGAGTCCATCGACGAGCCGATGGCGTGCGTCGTGCATATCGCCGAGCGCCTCGCCCACACCGCCCTCACCGGCATTGACGAGGCGGGGCCGCTGGTGGCCATCGAGCCCGCCGCGTGGCAGTCCCTCGGGCTGGACGACGCGGAGATGTTGAGTCTCGCCACCGACCTCCTGAAGACCCTCGAGGCCACCCCGATGCCCGCGGGCTAACGATCCCCGGCAAGGGCGGGAAACGCCCTGCGCAGGAGGTCGACTACGGCCATCTCCGTCGGCGCGCCGAGGAGGGCGTCGAGTAGCGGCGCGCACGCCTGCTGGGTGAGCCGCGCAAGACCCTCCCAGATCGCCGGGATGGCGGTCGGGGCCACGGACAGCTCGTCCAGACCGAGGGCCAGCAACGCCGGCAGGGCCAGCGGGGTCGCGGCCAGCTCGCCGCACAGGCTGACCGGTTTGCCGAGGGCGTGGGCCGCCTGCACCGTGTCGCGGATCAGGTGCAGGACCGCCGGGTGGAGGGGTTGGTAGAGGGCCGCGACCGTGGTCGACTGGCGATCGACCGCCAGGGTGTACTGCACCAGGTCGTTGGAGCCGATCGCCACGAAGTCGACCTTGGCGAATAGCGCGGCCCCGGCCCGGGCCACCGCCGGCACCTCCACCATCACCCCCACCGGCACCGCCGTGCCGCACGGCACCCCCTCGCCGGCCAGGGCCGCGTGGCACGCGGCCACCTCGGCGCGCAACTGGTCGAGCTCCTCCAGGGTGGTGACCATCGGGAAGAGAATGCGCACCGGCCCGACCGCGGCGGCGCGTAACATCGCCCGGAGCTGGGTGCGCAACACCCGCGGCCGGTGCAGGGAGAGGCGCACCGCGCGCAGGCCGAGCAACGGGTTGGCCTCCGCCACCGGCAAGAGGCGCAGGAAGGGCTTGTCTCCCCCCAGATCGAGGGTGCGCAGGGTGGTGGGGTAATCGGGAAACCGGCGCACGGCGTCGGCGTAGATCCGGTACTGCTCCTCCTCGCGCCCCAGTCCGTCGCGGCCCAGGAGAAAGGCGTACTCGGTCCGGTAGAGGCCGATCCCCAGGGCGCCGTGGCTCTGCGCCGTGTCCAGGTCGCGCTCCACGGAGATGTTGGCGAGCAGGCGCACCGGCAACTCGGCGGCGGTGCACGGCGGCCGCCAGCCGTCGGCCACCGCGCCGGCATCGTGCCGATAGATCTCCTCGATGTCCGGGGTCGGGTTGATGTGCACGGTGCCGGTGGCGCCGTCGACGATCAGCCGGTCCCCCTCGGTGATGGCGGTGAGGTCGACGCCGGTGACCATCGGTAGGCCGATGGCGCGAGCCAGCAACACGGCGTGGGAGTCGGGCGTGTTGACCCCCTGGACGAAGCCGCGCACCCCCTGCTCGCCCGCCGCCAGGACGTCCGTGACCCGGATCTGCGCGGCCACCCGCACGCTGCCGTCGCGGGTCACGGCCACCGCCACGGGATCGCCCTTGCACAGGGTGTCGAGGAGCCGGGTGCCGATCTCCAGCACGTCCGCGCCGCGCTGGCGGATGTAGGGATCGGCCAGCTTGTCGAAGGCGTGGTAGTGGCGCAGGGTGGTCTGGCGGATCGCCCGGTAGGCATCCTGCCCGGCGGCGACTTGCGCCTCGATGGCGCGCACGAAGCTGCCCTCGGAGATCATCAGCCGCTGCATGTCGAGCAGCGCCGCCTCTTCCTCGCCGACCTCCTCGCGGAGCTGCTCCACGATCCGGTCCAGCTCATCGCGCGCGTTGCTCAGCGCCACGTCGAGCCGGGTCTGTTCCACCTCCGGCACGCCGCTCTCCTGGTAGGCGTGGAGCGGCAGGAGCCCCGCCGCCACCGCCGCCGGCCCGATCGCCACACCGGTGGCGGCGGCGGTACCGACGATACGTTGCCCCTCCACCCGCCCGCGTGACACGGCGTCCACCGCGGGCACGGCGTGAAATAGACTGTACACGAGCCCCGCCACCTGGTGGGCGACGGTCAGCAGTAGATGGGTCTCCGCCTCCTGGAAGTCGCGCGGCGCCTCGGTCTGGACCACGAGACAGCCGAGGGTATCCGCGCCCCGCACCACCGGCACGCCGAGGAATGAGGCGAAGCGCTCTTCCCCGGTCTCCGGCAGGTACTTGAAGCGCGGATGGCGGCTCGCCTCCCGTACCGCCACCGGCGCCCCCTGCTCGACGGTGAGCCCCACCAACCCCTCATGGGCAGCCAGGCGAGGGGGATGGTCCGGATCGAAGTACAGGCCGGTGCTGGCCGCCAGGACCAGGGAGCCGGAGGCCGGTTCCAGGAGGTAGAGGGAGCAGAGGGGCGTCGCCATTTGCTCGGCCACCATGGCAACGATCTCCCGCAGCGCCGCGCGTGGCTCGCCACCGGTCGCGGCCAGTCGCCCCACTCGCTCCAGGGTGGCGAGGGCGTTGAGGAGATCTTCACGCTTCGGCATGACGGAATCGGGGTGCGGGGCGACGCGACGGGTCGCTCCCGTGGCGCGGACCTGACAAGGGTTTGGCCAGGAGGCTACCATGCGCGCGGGACACCGGAACCACCCATGGCGATCGCAGGCGTAGATCGGGCAGCGACCCTCCTCGACCGAGCACGACGGGTGGCCGTCCTGACCAGCGCCGGGATGAGCGCGGAATCGGGCATTCCCACCTTCCGCGATCGGGACGGCTACTGGCGCCGCTTCCCCCCTTTTGCGGCCAAGGGGTTAGAGGCTCAGGATCTGGCCAGCCCGTGGGCGTTTCGCACCTGCCTCGACCACGCCTGGGCGTTCTACGAGTGGCGGCGGCGCAACGCCGACGCCAATACCCCCCACGTCGGATACGAGGTGGTGTGCCGGTGGATGGCGTCTCGCTTCCCTGATGGCTTCATCCACACCAGCAACACCGACGGGTACCACCTCCGTGCCGGTATCCCCGATGCACGGATCCGCGAGGTGCACGGCTCGATCTGGCGACTGCAATGCCTTCGCCCCTGCTCGCCGCGTTTTTGGCCCGAGCAACGGGTGCCCTTGTGTCACCTTGACGAGCAGACCATGGCCGCTTCTGAGTACCCGGTCTGCCCCCACTGCGGGGGAATCGCTCGCCCCCACGTACTGATGTTCGGAGATGGCGATTACGTGGGCCATCCCGAGCAGGATCGGCGCTGGCATGCATTCCTGCGCCAGCCGGTGGATGTAGCATTACTCATCGGCTCCTCCGGCGTCGTGCCCACCAACGATGTGCTCGCCGCCCGCCTCCAGGCGAGCGGCACGCGGATCATCACCATCAATCCCGATCCCTACGCCGGGAGATTCGTGCGGGCGGACGTGGCCATCACGGAGGGCGCCGGTGCGGTGTTGACCGCGATCGATCGCTGTCTCGATGGCGGCGTGTGAGGTCGGGCGGTGGCCGGTTTGGCAAAACCAAGCTAAATTCCGTTAGAGCCCCGGATGGCGGGTCCGTTCTTGGAGGGCACGATGATTACCGAGATTCGCGAGGCACCGTTTACCGCGTGGGAGGCACTGAGCATCGCCGCCGGCATCGAGCAGCGGGGCATCCGCTTCTATCGTGCCGCCCTGGAGGGGTGCACCGACCCAGCGGCCCGCCGCGTCTACGAAGAGATGGTAGGGGAGGAGCACCGCCACCTCGCCATCCTGGAGACCGCGATGCACTCCGCGCGCGGCCTGGCGCCGGAGGCGGCCGACGTGGTGCGCGCCTACCTCAATGAGTTGGACGACGAGCTAACCCCCTTCCCCGACGCGGCCGGGGCGGAGGATGGATCCCACGCGTTGGCGTCGGCGCGACGAGTGGAGCGAGAGGCTGCGTCCAATTACCTCCGCCTTGCGCGAGTCTCCATCGACCTCCGGGCCAAGGCCATGCTCGTCGCCCTCGCTAGCGAGGAGCTGGGTCACAACGCGCGCCTCGCCGAGCGCCTCGGCGGCGAAGATCACCCAGCCCCCCTCCTTGAGCCCGACGCTGAGGTCATCGCCCGGCTAGCGGCGGTGGAAGCGGAGCTGGGGCGCGCCGCGCCCAATCTCTCTCTGGCGGCCCGCACCACCGGCCTCGATGATCCCCTACCCACGGATGACGGTTCGGTCTTCGACCAGCTCGCCGGCCTGCGGCGCCTCGTCGACCAGGCCGAAGAGGATCTCGATGCCCTCCTCGACAGCCGGATCACGGCGATGGAGGCCTGTCTACACGGCATGAACGGCGACCGCCCCGCCAAGGCCTGAGCGGTTCCAGGTGGGATACCGCGAGTGTGCTGGGCCGCGGCGCGTGGGTCAGTGCATCGGCTGGAGTGGCGCCTTGGTCGCCACCATGCGTTTCAACCCCACGGAGGTGAAGCGCACCGACACCTTCAGGTCGTCCCCCTGGCCCTCGCGCCGTACCACCTTACCCGTGCCCCAGCGCGGGTGAAGGACCTGGGAGCCTACGGGAAAGGGGCCGTCACGGTCGGCGGGCGAGACTTCGACCACGGCGCGGCGTGACCCGCTGGCCACCGTGGCGCTCGCCGGGCGGGCGATCAGCGCCTCAGGGATCTCCCCGAGAAACCGCGACGGGGTATTGAACTGGACCTCCCCCTGGAGGTGGCGTCGGGCGGCGAAGGTGAGGTAGAGCACTGCCTTGGCGCGGGTGATCCCGACGTAGGCGAGGCGGCGCTCCTCCTCCATCTCCGCATCTGAGCCCATGGACATGCGATGCGGGAAGATCCCCTCCTCCATGCCGGTGAGGAACACGACCGGGAATTCCAATCCCTTGGCCGAGTGGAGGGTCATAAGGGTGACGTAGTCGCGGACGTCCGCCTCCTGGTCGAGGTCCGTGACCAGGGTCACCTGTTCGAGAAAGGCGGCAAGCGTGGCCTGCGAGTCCTCCGTCGCCAGGTTCTGCAGGGCGGTGGCGAGCTCCCGGACGTTCTCGCCGCGGGTGGTCGCCTCGGTCGTCTCGTCGCGCTCTAGGTAGTCGAGGAGGCCGGTCTCGGCGAGCACCGCGTCGAATAGCTCCGGCAGCGGCAGGGCGCGCCGGTGCAGCTCCCCCAGCCGCTCCCACAGGGCTGCGAGGTCGGCGAGGGCGTTGCGCGGGCGTGTGGCCAGATCGCGGTCGGCGAGGGTGGCGGCTACCGCCTCGAACAGGGAGCTGTGGCGACGCGTGGCCACCGCCCGCAGGTGGGCCAGCAGGTTGGCGCCGATCCCCCGTGGCGGCAGGTTGATGATGCGTTCGAAGCTCACATCGTCAGCCGGATTTTCGAGGACGCGCAGGTAGGCGAGACAGTCCTTGATCTCCTTGCGCTCGTAGAACTTCTGGCCGCCGTAGATGATGTACGGCAGGCCCTGGCCGCGTAGGGTTGCCTCCAACACTCGGCTCTGGGCGTGGGTCCGGTAGAGGATGGCGCAATCGGTGAGGGATCCCCCCACGCGGCGCCGACGCGCCACCTCACCGGCCACGTAGGCCGCCTCTTCCTCCTCCCCCATGCAGCTCTGGCAGGTCAGCAGCTCGCCGGCGGGCAGGTCCGTCCACAGGACCTTGCCCTTGCGCCCCAGGTTGTGGCGGATGACATGGTTGGCCGCCTCCAGGATCTGCGGCGTGGAACGGTAGTTCTGCTCGAGCTTAAGGGTGAGGCAGCCGGGGTGGTCGTGCTCGAAGTCGAGGATGTTGCGCAGGTCCGCACCCCGCCAGCCGTAGATCGACTGGTCGTCGTCCCCCACCACGCAGAGATTGTCGTGCACCCCCCCAAGCAGGCGGACCAAGCGGTACTGGGCGTGATTGGTGTCTTGGTACTCGTCGATCAACAGGTGGGCAAATCGCTCCTGGTAGTGGCGGCGCACCTCCGGATGGCCCTCCAGGAGGAGCACTGGCAGCATCAGCAAGTCGTCGAAGTCGACCGCCCCAGCCTGGCGCAGTCGCTCCTGATAGCGGCCGTAGACGTCACGGGTTATCGCGTCGATCTCGAAGTCGAGGCACTCGGCGGCGTACTCGCCGGGGGTAATCAGACGGTTCTTCAGGTCGCTGACGCGCCACGCCAGGTTGCTCGGCGGGTAGAGCCGGTCGTTGACCCCCATCTCCTTGACCAGTTGCTTGATCACGGTGAGGCGGTCGTGCTGGTCGTAGATGACGAATCGCTGCGGGTAGTGGAGGGCCTCGGCGTGGTTGCGCAGCACGCGCGCCCCGAAGGCGTGGAAGGTGAGGGCCCAGAGGCCGGCGGGGGCCGGACCGTCGAGGAGGGCGTTGATCCGCTCCCGCATCTCGCGGGCTGCCTTGTTGGTGAAGGTGACGGCGAGGATCTGGTGGGGCCGGGCGTCGCCGGTCGCCAGGAGATGCGCGATGCGGTGGGTGAGCGTGCGGGTCTTTCCTGAGCCGGCCCCGGCGAGGATTAGCAGCGGTGTGCCGCGATGCTCCACCGCCTGACGCTGGACCGGATTGAGGGCGGTGAGGATCGACATGGCGGGTGCTGGCGCTGGCGGCAGAAGGCGGTCACTCTTCCAGGGTGAGCGACGTCGACCCTAGCAACGATAAAATGGGCCGGCAACCGCGGCCCGAGGGCACGACGTCCTGCGCCTTTGCCACGCCGGCCGGCCCCGTACGCCTCGCCTTCCTCGGAGCGCGGCTCGTCGGCGTCGCCCTGGGCGAAGGCGGGGCGCCCGATCTCGCGGCGCTACCGCCAGCGTGCCGCGAGATCGCCTTCGCGCTGCAGGCCTTTCTGAACGGCAGGCGCCCTATCTTGCCGGCCCTGCCCTTTCTCCTCACCCGCGGCACGTCGTTCCACCAACGGGTCTGGCTCGCCCTGCCTGCGATCCCGCCGGGGACCACCGCGACCTACGGCGAGGTGGCGGCGCTTCTGGGTCTTCCTCGGGGAGCGCGCGCCGTGGGGCAGGCGGTGGGTCGCAACCCGCTTCCCGTGGTTCTGCCCTGTCACCGGGTCGTGGCGAAGGGTGGCCCCGGTGGGTTTGGCGCCGGGTTGGCGTGGAAGGGATTTCTACTGGCGCGGGAGGGTGGCACGCTTCCGGGTTCGCCGTAACTTTTCTCAATATGATACAGTTCCGTGTCGATTAGGCGGGGGCTGCTATCTCCTTATCTTCAAATCGGATACGGGTCGTCGTCGGTCGCCTGACCCGATCTGCCCCCAAATGGCCCCTGCCCCGAAGGTCTTGACGATTCGCTCCATCGAAAGCCTGACCGTTGCCGAACCGCTGCGACGTCAGTGCCTGGCGCGCATCGAGCGCGGGGAGCAGGGTGCGGTCGCCGACCTCGTCGCGTGTGATCCTACCCTCGTGCTGGCCGCGCTCCACACCGCGCGGCCCGCGACTTTGGCCGACTGGCGGCAACGACTGGCGGGCGACGTGCTGCATCGGTATGGGGCGCTGGTCTCCCGCCTGCCCGTGGCCATGGAGAACACCCTCCTCCCGGCCCTCGCCGAGTGGCGCCACGCCTACGGTTGCGCCGTAGGGGCACGGCGCCTCCTGGAGTGGCTGGGGGAGGGCGATACCGACCTCGCCTATCTCGGTGGGCTGGTTCACGACATCGGTCGCTGGGTCCTCTACGAGAGGGACGCGGCCGCATTGGCGACGATCTACGCCGCTGGAGACAGTCGCCAGATCCTCCTCCGGGAGGCGGATGCCTTCGGTGTAGACCATGCCGAGGCGGGCGCACAGGCGCTGGAGGCCTGGATCATCCCTGCGCCCCTGGCGGATCTGGCGCGTTACCACCATACCGGCCCCCCCGACGGGCATCCCCACGCCAAGGCGATCGCCGCGGTGATGATCGCCAACCACCTCGCCGAGCTCTTTTACTCGGAGCCGGCCGGGGAACGGACGAACCTGTTCGAGATCGAGCGCGCGGCCCGGCAGTTGCTGGGGATCTCGCCCCAGTTGGTGGAGGAGGTCCTGGCGGGGATGGTGTCGGCGGTCCAGGAGGTTGCCGTCGGCCTGGGTCTCGAGCCCGACAAGCCGCCCGACCATATCCGGCGCTTGGTGGAGACCAACCTCAAGATCAGCCGCATCCACCTGAGCCTGGAGCGCTCTAATCGCACCCTGGAAGAAAAGCTGGAGCAGTTGCGGCTGCTCGGTGAGGTGAGCGAGCTGATCAACCGCGAGAAGGACACGGAGATCCTGTTCAATGCTCTGGTGGAGCGCATCGCACGGATCCTGCGGGTCGACCGCGTATCGATGTTTCTGAGCACGGATGCGTCGGACCGCGATGGCGAACTGGTTCTGGTTGCCGGCAAGGGGCTACCACCCAATGGGATCGATACCGACTTGTCGGCAGACGGGTACGGGATCGCCGGTTACGTGGCCGAACCGACCATCGCCGTGCCGGCCTACGGCCGCGCCGCGGACGAGCACCTTGCCCGTTCCGACGATGCGGCCGATTACCGCACGCCCGCGTTGGTCTCGGTACCGATCAACGTCGGCGACCGCACCGTCGGCATGATCCGCGTCAGTGATCGGGTCGGCAGCGGCGGATTCACCGACGACGATGTGGAGCTTCTCACCGCGATCGCGCACCAGATCTCCATCTCGTTGGAGACCCAGCGCCTGGTGCGAACCCTGGCCGAGCGCAACCAGCGGCTGCGCGCGGCGAACCGTGCGATCACCGAATCGACCCGCGCCCTGGAACAAGAACGCAACAAGCTCTCGTCGATTCTCTGGTCGATGGGGGAGGGGGTCGTGGTGTGTAACGCCGATCGGGCGATCGTCCTGGTCAACAACGCCGCGGAGTCCATCCTGCAACGGGAGGCCGCGAACCTTCTGGGTCGCAAACTCTCCGCGAGCGGCAGCCCCGTTCTGGAGGTCGCGGCAAGCCGCCTGGGCCGGCTCTCGGTCGAGGGGGCCGCCCGCAGCATCGATGAGACCACCACGATCGAGGGCCGAACGATCCGCTTCAACCTGGCGACCATCGACGATCCAGACGGTGCCTTTCTCGGCACGGTGGTGGTGCTGCAGGACACGACGCGCTTGCTGGAGGCGGAGAAGGCGCGCAACGAGTTCGTCTATCACGTGTCCCATGAGCTACGCACCCCACTGGTATCGATCAACGGATTCGCCTCCACCATCCTCCGCGACCCGGGGATGGACGATGCGACGCGTAAGGAGTTCTTGCAGATCATCGTCTCCGAAGGCACGCGGTTGACACGCCTCATCGACAATCTGCTGGAGTTCGCCCGCGTGGAGCAGGGTCTCTTGTCGTTGAACCGCGAGTCGTGCGACCTGGGCCAGCTGGTCAAGATCTCCGCCGGCGGCCTGACCAAGGTGGCCGAGGACAAGGCGATCGAGATCGTCGTCGACCTGGACGAGACGCTGCCGCGGGTGATGGTCGACGAGGACCGCATTCGCCAGGTCTTGGTGAATCTCCTGGCCAACGCCGTGAAGTTCAGCGCTTCTGGCCACCAAGTCTCGGTGCGTGCCCGGATGACCGACGCGGCCGTTCTGGTCAGCGTCACGGATCAAGGGCCGGGGATTCCTCCCGAGCTGCGCGACAAGGTCTTCGAACGCTTCTTTCAGATACGCCACGAGGGCTCGGCGACCCAGGGCACCGGTCTTGGGCTAGCGATCGTCCACGAGATCGTCGAGGCACATGGCGGGCGGGTGTGGATCGGCGAGGCAGAGGGTGGTGGAACAGTCGTGTGCTTCACGCTCCCGACGGGGACGTCGGATTCCGAGTAAGGAAGAGCCATGGACCAAGAGGGCCGCATACTGGTCGTCGATGACGAGCCGCTCATCGTCAAGCTCCTTAAGCACAACCTGGAAAAGTCGGGTTACGAGGTCCTGTCGGCAGGCAACGGCCGCGAAGGGCTCGAGGTGTTGGAGAAGGAGACGGTCGACGTCGTCCTCCTCGACATCATGATGCCGGAGATGGATGGCATGGAGGCCTTGCGGCGCATCAAGGCGAGTGAGCGTCCCGTGTTAGTCATCATGCTCACGGCCAAGGCAACGATCGACACAGCCGTGAGCTGCATGAAGGAAGGGGCCCACGACTTCCTCTCCAAGCCGTTCGACGTGGACCGGCTGCAGATCACCATCCGCAATGCGATTCAGACCCTGCAGCTGACCCGCCAGGTGGAGCACCTGCGCTCCGAGCTGTCGGAGAAGTATCGGTTCGAGTCGATCATCGGCAAGTCACGGCCCATCAAGCACGTGTGCAGCCTCCTGTCGAAGGTGTTGGAGGTCGACATCACGGTGCTTATCACCGGGGAGAGCGGCACGGGCAAAGAGCTCATCGCGCGTGCGATCCACTACCGCGGCCACCGCAAGGATGGGCCGTTCATCACGGTCAATTGCGCCGCCATCCCGGAGAACTTGCTGGAGAGTGAGCTGTTCGGCCACGAGCGGGGATCGTTCTCCGGTGCCGTGGCCCAGCGGATCGGTAAGTTCGAGCAGGCCAACGGCGGCACCATCTTCCTGGACGAGATCGGCGAAATGGACCTGTCGCTGCAGGCGAAGATCCTGCGGGTCTTGCAGCAGCGCGAGGTGGAACGGGTAGGTGGCCGGGGCAACATCCCGGTCAACGTCCGCGTCCTGGCCGCGACCAACTGCGACCTCAGCGAGTTGATCAAGGAGGGGCGGTTCCGCGAGGACCTCTACTACCGCATCGCTGCCTTCCCCATCGAGGTGCCGGCGCTCCGGGAGCGGCGCGATGACATCCCCCTCTTGGCCCACCACTTCCTGGAGCGGTCGGCGGCCGACTGCAACAAGAAGCTGGAGGGCTACAGCGACCGCGCGACGGAGGCGTTGATGGCCTACGACTGGCCCGGCAACATTCGTGAGCTGGAGAACATCATCGCCCGCGCGGCGTTGCTCGCCACCACCTCCCAGGTGACCTATGACGACCTTCCCTCCCTGCAGCGCGGACTGACCGACGGGCCGCCGCCGCGGGCGTCCGCGGTGGAGAGCATCGTGGATCTATTGCCTAAGGAGGACATCCTGCCCTTCGAGGTGATCGAGGAGCGCATCATCCGCCACTCTTTGCAGCTTGCCGGTGGCAACGTCACGACCGCCGCGAATCGCTTGAAGCTCAGCCGCGCCACGCTCTACCGTAAGCTCAAGATGTACGGCATAGAGGTGTAACGGCTACCGTTGACTGGTGTGCCGACCGGGCGATTCGGCGGCGCCCTCCCGCGCCGCCGGTCGGCGTACTGGATCGGCGTAGCAGCAGGTGGGACTCGCCGGCTTGCGGAGCTGGACGGCGAAGAATCCGCGCTGCTGCCACTTTATCCATGGCATGCAGATGCCGATCTGTGGGGGGAAGGCCTGTCCCGCAACCGTACGGAGCTCCCCGCCCATGGCACCAGTCACTGACGCCGACAGCGTCATCGCGAATGTCGACTCTCTGCCGCCTCTGCCCGCGGCGACTCAGCGCCTGCTGGTGCTCACCAGCCTGCCGGCGGATCGGGTCGACATGGCCGAAGTCTCCAACGTCATCACCCACGAACCGGCCCTCGCGGCCGTGGCCCTGAAGTGGGTCAACTCCCCTCTCTACGGGCTGCGCGTCGAGGTGCGCAACGTCCATCAAGCGGTCTCCCTGATGGGGTTGCGCACCATCCGCAACATGGTGCTGGGCATGGAGGTCCACAGCATGACCAGCGCCGGCTTGCACGGTTATGGCATGTCGGCGGCGATCTTTTCGCAGCACGCGATGGCCACGGCCACGGCGTGCCACCGTCTGGCAGAGCGCTACATCCCCGGAATGCGTGATGAGGCGTTCACGATGGGCCTGCTGCACGACATCGGCATGCTGCTTCTCGACCCGTTGGTCAAGGAACACCGTGACAAGTTCGCGGCGGGCCTACGGTCCGGGCAGAGCCAGGAGACGGTGGAGCGTGACCTCTTCACCATCGACCATTGCGAGCTGGGCAAGCGCATCCTGCAGGCATGGAATCTCCCGGGTGAGACGTCGGAGCACATCGCTTTGCACCACTCCCCGTTGGTCGACGATTCCCCGGCACTGGTAGTCCTCCTCAAGGTGGGCGACTCGCTCACCGAAGCGCCGTTCGCCGAACGGCTCGGTCACCTCACGGAGGTCGACCGAGAGGCCTGCGCCGTTCTCGGCATCTCCCGCGAAGAGCTGCAGAGTCTGGAGGCCCACCTGGAGGCGTCGCGAGAGGGGGCCGCTTCGCTGTTCACCGGGTAACTTCTGCGGGAACGTCACGCTGGTCTGCGCTCAGCGCGGGGGCGCGTCGGCCGTGAGGCGTTGCAGCGCGGCGCGGGCGGCTGCCTGCTCGGCCGCCTTCTTGCTGCTCCCCTCCCCCTCTCCGAGGTGGCGATCGTCGAGCCACGCCGCTACACGGTAGCGGCGGTCGTGGTCCGGTCCGGTAGTTTCGACGACCTCGTAGCGCGGCAGCCGTCGCCAGCGCTCCTGGCAACGCTCCTGGAGTTGGGTCTTCGCATCCCACAGGGTGTCGCGGTATGGCACGGCCGCGAGCAGCGGCTCGACGTGGCGCTCGACGACCGGGTGGGCCACCGCCAGACCCCCGTCCTGGTAGATCGCCCCGACCACCGCCTCGTAGGCGGCGCACAGGATCGACTCCTTGTGCCGCCCACCGCTGCGCTCCTCGCCGACGCCGAGGTGCAGGGCCTCGCCGAGGCCCAGGCGCCGGGCGACCCTTGCGAGGCTCGCCTGCCGTACCACTTGGCTGCGCCAGCGTGATAGGTCTCCCTCCGCCGCGTCGGGGTGCTGCGCGAGCAGGAGGTCCGAAACGACGAGCTGCACCACCGCATCCCCGAGGAACTCCAGCCGCTCGTTCTGATCGGCGGCGGAGAGCCCCTCTTCCTGCACCCGCGAGCGGTGGGTGAGGGCCCGCGCCAGGAGGGCTGGATCGCCGAAGGTGTAACCGAGGCGATCCTCCAGCCCGCCTTTCTCACCAGGGATCGTCACGAGGCCGCGCGCACGTTCGTGGATCTTGGCCGGCCCGCTGGTAGGAGCCGAATCCCTTCGGCGACCCAGGCCCTTCGGGCCTGCCGCGCCGCCGGCGCGGGTCGCCGGTGCAACCGGCTCCTACCTCGGACGAGGTGGACCAGGAGACGCGGGCGGTTGTGCGGTCGCGGCAGATTCATGGTGAGAAACGCGGGCTCCCGCGGAGCGCTCCCGGGGGCCGCCGCCCGCTCGCGTCGTCGGTCAAACCTTGCGCAAGGCGAGGCAGGCGTTGGTCCCGCCGAAGCCGAAGGAGTTGCTGAGCGCCACCTCGATCACCATGTCCCGCGCCGCGTTGGGCACGTAGTCGAGGTCACACTCCGGATCCGGGTGTTCGTAGTTGATCGTCGGCGGCACCTGCTGCTCGTAGATCGACTTGGCGAGGATCACTCCCTCAATCCCCCCGGCGGCCCCCAGGAGGTGGCCGGTCATGGACTTGGTGGAGCTCACTGCCAGGCGATCGGCATGGGCGCCGAACACGGCACGGATGGCGAGGGTCTCGTTTCGGTCATTGGCCGGCGTGGAGGTACCGTGGGCGTTGATGTACTGGATCTGGTCCGGGTTGACCTTCGCGTCCCTGAGGGTGGCGCGCATGCACCGTTGAGCGCCGTCGCCTTCCGGCGCTGGCGACGTGATGTGGTAGGCGTCGCCGCTGGTGCCGTAGCCGGCCACCTCGGCGTAGATACGTGCGCCGCGAGCCTTGGCGCGCTCCATCTCCTCCAGCACCACGATCCCCGCCCCCTCGCCGATCACGAAACCGTCGCGCTCGGCATCGAACGGGCGGCTCGCGCGCGCGGGCTCGTCGTTGCGGGTGGAGAGGGCCTTCATGGCGCCGAAGCCGCCCAGGCCGAGAGCGCATATCGGCGATTCGGTACCGCCACAGATCATGACATCGGCATCGTCGTACTGAATCAACCGCGCACCATCGCCGATGGCGTGCGTGCCGGTGGCGCAGGCCGTGACTGGCGACAGGTTGGGTCCCTTGGCCCCGAAGCGGATCGATATGTGCCCCGCCGCCAGATTGATGATGCTCATCGGGATGAAGAACGGCGTGATCTTGCGTGGTCCCTGGGTCGCCACGATGTGGCCGTAGTGCTCGATGGTGGGTAGACCGCCAATACCGGCGCCGACGCACACGCCGGTGCGCTCGGCGATCTCCGGGCCGATGGTCAGGCCCGAGTCGGCGACGGCCTCGATGGCCGCGGCCACCGCGTACTGAATGAAGAGATCGACTTTCTTCTGCTCGCGCTTGGGGAAGACGGCATCGGGGTCAAACCCCTTTACTTCGCCGGCGATCTGCGAGGGATAGGCTTCAGGATCGAAGCGGGTGACTCGACCGATGCCGCTCTTGCCGGCAAGCAGATTGGTCCAGCTCTCCTGCAGATTGAGGCCGACGGGGGAGAGGATCCCCAGGCCGGTGATGGCGACGCGACGGCGCATGGGCGCTCCGGATGAGCTCTAGCTTTGGTGCTCCGAGACGTAGTCGATGGCGTCCTGTACGGTGGCGATCTTCTCGGCCTCTTCGTCCGGGATCTCGATGCCGAACTCCTCCTCCAGGGCCATGACCAGCTCCACCGTGTCGAGGGAGTCGGCACCCAGGTCGTCGACGAACGAGGTCTCCGGTTTGACCTGCTCGATGTCGACGCCGAGCTGCTCCGCGATGATCGCCTTTACCTTGTCTTCCATGAGTTTCTCCTGCGCGTGGGGTGCGACGGTTGGGTCCGGGGCATTGTGGGCCGGGAGGGTAAATGGCGTCCTCCGGGGGGTCAACAAATCAGGCGTCGGGAGTCAGGGCGCAGGACAAGGTGTCGGCCCAATGTCCCGACAATCATCTTAGGGGGTTTGCTCCAACGAAATTTCATCGGTCGCCGCAGGCGGCCGTCCACCCCCTATCACCTATCCCCTACCCCCTACATATACATGCCACCATTGACGTGCAGGACCTGGCCGGTGATGTAGCCCGCCGCCTCGCTCGCCAGAAAGCGGACGGCCGCCGCCACGTCGGCCGGTGTGCCCAGGGCCCCCATGGGGATCTGGGCGAGGAGGTTCTGCTTGATGTCGTCCGAGAGGACCTCGGTCATCGCCGTGGCGATAAACCCCGGCGCCACGGCGTTCGCGGTGATGCCGCGCGCCGCGTACTCCCGGGCCACGGTCTTGGTGAGGCCGATCAACCCGGCCTTGGCCGCCACATAGTTGGCCTGGCCCGCGTTACCCATCGCGCCGACGATGGAGGCGATGTTGATAATTCGCCCCCAGCGCCCTTTGGCCATGGGCCGCACCGCCGCCTGGGTCACGAGGAATGCGCCCTTCAGGTTGACCGACAGCACCGCGTCCCACTCCCCCTCCTTCATGCGCAATAGCAGGGCGTCGCGGGTGATACCGGCGTTGTTCACCACGATATGCAGGCCGCCGAGCTGCTCGCTGGCCGCCTTCACCATGGCGACCGCCTCCGCCGCATCGGCGACGTTCCCCGCGACCGCGGCGGTCGCCACCCCGTAGGTCTCCGCGATCGAGGTGGCCGCCGCTGCCGCCCCCTCGCCGTTGATGTCGGAAACCACCACCTTGGCGCCGTCCGCCGCCAGGCCCTCCGCGATAGCGCGGCCAATTCCCTGCGCGGCCCCGGTGACCAGGGCGACGCGATCCTGTAGCAACATGGTGTTCCCTCGACGACCGACTTAGTGAGCGTTGCCAGCGCCCCGACCTGCACAATAGGAACACGAAAGCACGGAACCAGGAAAACACGAAATCGTTCGATGGGTCGTCTTCGTGTCTACTTCCATTTCGTGCTCTCGTGATCCGACCTGCGCCCCGCGGATCCGCATAGCCGGCGTCGGGGGGGGGGGCTCCGTACGAAAGATGGATGAAGCTACGCGCCGAGCGCCTTGGCCAGCGACTCGGGATCGCCGATCGAGGCGACACTCAAATCGCGGTCGATGCGCTTAATCAACCCCGCCAGGACCCGGCCAGGCCCGAATTCGTACGCCACCGTCACCCCCTCGTGGCCGAGGCGTTGTACCGACTCGACCCATAGCAGGGGTGAGGCGATCTGGCGCACGAGGGAGGCGCGCAGCGCCTCCGGCTCGCTGAGCGGGGCAGCCTCGGCGTTGTTGATCAGGGGACAGCGCGGCGGCCGCATCTCGGTGGTGGACAACAGGGCCGCGAGCCGTTCCCCGGCGGGCGCCATCAGCGGGGTATGGAATGGGCCGGAGACCACGAGGCGCACCGCCTTCTTGGCGCCCGCCGCGGTCGCCGCCGCGATCGCCGCCTCCACCGCCAGGGTACGGCCCGCGATCACCGTCTGCTCCGGCGAGTTGAAATTGGCCGGCCACACTTCGCCGCCGGCCGTGCCGCAAACCTCCTCGATCTGCCTCCGGTCGAGGCCGATGATGGCGGCCATCGCCCCCTCGTTGGGCGCCACCGCCTCGCTCATGAAGCGACCGCGGGCGTGGACGAGACGCACCCCGTCCGGGAATGACAGACTACCCGCCGCCACCAGGGCCGTGATCTCCCCGAGGGAGTGGCCGGCGACGAAGTCACACCGCCCCAAGTCGCCTCCGGACGCCGCGAAGGCGCGCAGGGCCGCGATGGAGTGGCTAAGGATCGCCGGCTGGGTGTTTTCGGTGAGGGCGAGGGCCTCAGCGGGCCCCGCGAAACAGATCTTCGTGAGGTCGAAGCCGAGGGCGTCGTTCGCCTCGGCAAAGGTATCGCGGGCCACCGGGTATTGCGTCGCCAGGGCGGCGCCCATGCCCACGGCCTGGGCCCCCTGTCCAGGGAAGAGGAAGGCGATCTTCATAGCGATTAGCCGTCAGCCATTGGCTGTTAGCTAGAAAGGACGGCTGACACCGATTATCTCCTGGTCTCTTGGCGTGCCCGGCGAAGCGGATCAAAAGAAGAAAGACACCATCCTATCAGGCCAATCGCTATCCGCTAACAGCGGATAGCCGATCACCATCGCATCATCACCGCGCCCCAGGTGAGGCCGCCGCCGAAGGCCTCCAGCAGGATGTGCTGTCCGGCGCGGACTCGACCGCTGCGGACCGCCTCGTCCAGGGCGATGGGAATGGAGGCGGCGGAGGTATTGCCCACCCGATCGACGTTCACCACCACGGAATCCATGGCCATGTTGAGACGCTTGGCCGTCGCCTCGATGATGCGGATGTTCGCCTGGTGCGGGATGAGGAGGTCGAGATCCCCCGGCTCCATGTGATTCGCCGCCAGGGCCTCACCCACCACCTCCTCCAGCATGCGTACCGCCACCTTGAAGGTCTCGTTGCCGCGCATGCGGATCATCTCCCCCTCGAGGGCGATGACCTCGTCCGAGCCCGGGTGGCGCTTGCTCGGCGCGACCACCATCAGGAGGTCGGCCATCTCGCCTTCCGCATGGAGGTGGGCGGAGAGGATGCCGCGGTCCTCATCGGTCGCCTGCACCACCACGGCGCCGGCCCCGTCGCCGAACAGGACACAGGTGGTACGGTCGGTCCAGTCGACGATCCGCGACAGCACCTCGGCCCCGATCACCAGTACCGTACGGGCGCCGCCGGCGCGGATGAACTGGTCCGCGACGGTCAGACCGTAGACGAAGCCAGAGCAGGCGGCGGAGAGGTCGAAGGCCGGGATAGGTCCGCAGCCCAGGGCACGCTGAACCAGGCAGGCGGTGGCGGGGAAGGCCATGTCCGCCGTGGCCGTGGCCACCAACACCAGATCGACCTCCGATGCCGAGATTCCCGCCGCTTCCAGGGCGCGACGCCCCGCCGCGGTGGCGAGGTCGGAGCACTCCTCGGTGGGGTCCGCGATATGGCGCTCGCGGATGCCGGTGCGCTCGACGATCCACTCATCCGAGGTCTCGACCTGTTTCTCTAGGTCGGCATTGGTGAGCACCCGCGATGGGAGGTAGCTACCGGTACCGATGATGCGAGCGCGGGGCATCGGGGCTAGCGACCAGGGTGCGGCTCCGCCTCCGTCCGGAAGGGCGCCGGATGGAGAGCGCGGAGGACTGGCAGAGCGGTCGGGGCGTGGCCTCGCGGCGGTGCTCCGGCCTGGGGTCCCCACCTCGGCCCTTCTCCGCCGGCGGGGGTGGGAACGATTACATCGCCCGTACGCCGGCGTCCCGTCGCCGAGCCCGGCATCCTAGCGACCGTCAGAAGGATTCCACCTCGACCACCTGTCGGCTCCGGTAGTGGCCGCAATGCGGGCAGACCTGATGCGGCGCCTTCGCTTCCTTGCACTCGGGGCAGATGGACAGGGGCGGCCGTGCCAGGCCGTCGTGGGCACGGCGCTGATCGCGACGGGATCGGGAGGTCTTGTGCTTGGGTACGGCCATGGTGTGGTCCTCGGGCTGGCCCGGAACGGCCGCTCATTGCGCGCCGCCATCGGTCTTCAGGTTTCTCAAAACGTCAAACGGAGAGTTGGTCTTGGGGGGGCACTGACACGGCCCGGCGTTCAGATCGGCGCCACATTCGGTACAGAGTCCGCGGCACCCCTCGCTACAGACGGTCTTGAAGGGCAGCTCGCTGAGCAGGGCGCCGAAGATCTCCGGTTGCGGATCCAAGGCACGCCCCTCTGCCAGTCGCTCCACGTCGAGGTCTTCCTCCAGGACCTCCTCCGTAAGCCCGTAGACAAGATCGAGGGCGGCGGTCGTGGGTTGTTCGAACTCCTTGAGACAACGGCTACAGGTCAGCTCGGCGGTCCCCTTGACCTCGCCTACCAGGTGGAGGCGCTTCGCATCACCGCTGGCGACGATGTCCACGTCCACCGCGCGCAAACCGCGCAGGCCGCTCTCCTCGGTGACTCCAATCGTTTCCCAGTGTTCGACAAAACGGCGCCCACCCTTGGGCAGGTTGTGCAGGGGGATCTCCATAGGTCCCTTGGGCGCCCAGCGCGTAACGCGGGGGATCGTAAGGACCCGGCAGGGGTGAGTCAAGAAAATGGCTCCGGACACTCTCTATCCTCGAAACCGCCTACCGCGTTCGCTGGTGAGGTGCGCTTTATCTTCACTGCGTCCTCCGCGCCCACCTCTGCGACCTCGGCGGTGAAAGACAGGTTTGGTCATCCACCTCTCCTGTGGGCCGAGGGGATAGCGGTTTCTCGGAAAGATCGTCGGATCGGCCAGCGGCGCAGTCGCCCGCGGCCCGCTAGGGTAGAGCGGTGACCGCGCCGCCCCCGCCACCGCGCGGCCCCCTGCGGGTCGCCCTGATCGCCACCTACGAGCTCGGCCACCAGCCCTTCGGCCTGGCCTCGCCGGCGGCGTGGCTGCGGGCCGCGGGCCACGAGGTGGCGTGCCAGGACCTCTCCCGGAGCCCGCTGCGCGTGGCGGAGGCCGCCGCCGCCGCCCTGGTGTGTTTCCACCTGCCCATGCACACCGCCACCCGCCTGGCCGTGCAAGCGGCGGAGCGAGTCCGGCAGGCCGCGCCGACCCTCCCCCTGTGCTTCTTCGGCCTCTACGCGCCGCTCAATGCCGACCTCCTGCGCGGCCTCGGTGGAGAGGTCACCTGCCTCGGGGGAGAGTTCGAGGCGGGATTGACCGCCCTGGCCGGGGCCATGGCGGCGGGGGGGCGGCCGGCGCCGGAGGAGGTGCCGCCGGTGAGCCTGGCCCGTCTCGCCTTCCGCGTGCCGGACCGGCGCGGCCTGCCCCGGCTGCGTGACTACGCCCTGCTGCGCCTCCCCGACGGCCGGCAGCGGATCACCGGCGCCACCGAGGCGAGCCGCGGCTGCAAGCACCACTGCCGCCACTGCCCGATCGTCCCGGTCTACCAGGGCCAATTCCGGGTCGTGCCGCTGGCGGTGGTCCTCGCCGATATCCGCCAGCAGGTCGCCGCCGGGGCGCAGCACATCTCCTTCGGCGATCCGGACTTCTTCAACGGCATCGGCCACGCGCGGGCCGTTGTCACGGCCCTGCACGAGGCGTTCCCGGATCTCACCTTTGACGCCACCATCAAGGTGAGCCACCTCCTTGACCATGCCGACCACCTCGCCGGTCTGCGCGAGGCGGGCTGCCTGTTCGTCACCACCGCGGTGGAGTCGACGGAGGAGGCGGTCCTCACCCGCCTGGCCAAGGGCCACACCCGCTCGGACTTCGTGCGTGCGGTGGAGGTCTGCCGCCAGGCCGGCCTGGCCCTCTCGCCGACCTTCGTCCCCTTCACCCCGTGGACCACCCTGGCCGGTTACCTCGACCTCCTCACCTGCGTCGCCGACCTCGGCCTGATTGCGGCGGTCGCGCCGGTGCAGCTCACCCTGCGCCTGCTGATCCCGGCCGGGTCCCGCCTCCTGGAGTTGGAGGAGGCGCGAGCGATCGCCGGCCCGTTCGACGCCACGGCCCTGGTCCACCCGTGGCGCCATCCCGACCCGACCCTCGACGCCCTCCAGGAGCGAGCGACGGCGGTCGTTGCCCTCGGGGCGCGCTCCGGTCTCGCCCGCGGTGAGATCTTCGCGCGCCTCTGGGAGCTTGCGCACCGGGCCGCGGGCCGCCCGGCGCCGCCCCTGCCGTGCGACGAGGATCGTCTAGCCCGCGCCGCGATTCCCTATCTTCAGGAGCCGTGGTATTGCTGAGCGGAGCCCACCGCGGAGCAGTTCGCTTCGGTTTGAAACTAGCGGTTATGCGGTTAGCAATGAGCATTTAGCGATTAGCGGTTCGCGGTTGGCCTCGCCTGCGGCGGGCCGGTCCTTCTCAGAAGACGGCAACGTGAGCGCCACCACCCACGACCCCACCCACACCCCCCTCGAGGAGGAGGTCCGCCGCCGGCGGGGGAAGCCGCGGATCCTGCTATTGATCGCCACCCGATCGTATCGGACGGAGGACCTGATGGAGGCGGCGGTGGGGCTGGACTGCGAGGTGACCGTGGGCTCCGACGCCCCCACGGCGCTGGCGGGCCTGCAACCGGGGGCGACCGTCACCCTGCCCCTCGATGATCCGGAGCAGGCCGCCCGGGCGATCGTCTCCCTCCACGCCCACTACCCCCTGCGGGCGGTGGTGGGGCTGGACGACGATACGGTGGTCACCGCCGCCATGGCGTGCGAGCGCCTGCACCTGCGCGGCAACCCGGTCGCGGCGGTGCAGGCGGCGCGCGACAAGGCGCGTACCCGTGAGATCCTCGCCGCCGCCGGCCTGCCCCAGCCCTCCTGGCAACTCATCGGCCCGGACGACGGGCTGGTCGCCGCCGCCCGCCGCGCCCGCTACCCGTGCGTGGTCAAACCCCTGTCGCTCGGCGGCAGCCGCGGGGTGATCCGCGCCGACGATTCGACCGCCTTCGTGGCGGCCGCGGAGCGGACCCGCGCCATCCTCGCGGTCGAGGCCGCCGCCGCCGAACGTCGCCGTCAGGCCCCCGATCCTCGCCTCCTGGTGGAAGGCTTCATCCCGGGCCGCGAGGTGGCGGTGGAGGGGCTGCTCACCCGCGGGGTCCTCCGCCTCCTCGCCCTGTTCGACAAGCCCGACCCGCTCGACGGGCCGTATTTCGAGGAGACGCTCTACGTCACGCCGTCGCGCCTCCCGGAGCCGGTGCAGCGCGAGATCGTCACCACCACCGGCCGTGCCCTCGATGCCCTCGGCCTGCGCGAGGGACCCGTCCACGCCGAGCTGCGCGTGGGGGAGGGCGGTCCCGTGGTGGTGGAGATCGCGCCGCGCACCATCGGCGGCCTGTGCTCCCGTACCCTGCGCTTCGGCGCCGGCATCCGGCTGGAGGAGCTGGTGCTGCGCCACGCCCTCGGGGAGGGGGTCGAGGGGGTGGAACGGGAGGCGCGACCCGCCGGGGTGATGATGTTGCCCATCCCCAGGGCGGGCCGCCTGCGGGCCGTCCACGGCCAGGAGGAGGCGCGGGCCGTGGCCGGGGTGGTCGAGCTGACCATCACCGTCCCGATCGGCCAGGAGTTGGTGCCGCTGCCCGAGGGGGACCGCTACCTCGGCTTCCTCTTCGCCCGCGGGGAGAGCCCGGCGGCGGTGGAGGCGAGCCTGCGCGAGGCCCACGCCCGCCTGCGGTTCGCCATCGCGCCGTAGTCCAGGGCCTGTGGCCCTGGACGACTACTTGCCGCTCGGCTGGTAGTACGGGTTCTGGCCGCCGGCATGGTCGGTGATGTCCAGCACCTCCGTCACCTCCGGCACGTGGTCGAGGATGGTTTTCACCACCCCCTGGCTGAGGGTCACCTTGGCCATGCCGCACCCCTGGCAGCCGCCGCCCATGCGTACGTAGGCCGTCTCCCCCTCCAGGCCGACCAGGCTGATGAAACCGCCGTGGCCGGCGATGCCGGGGTTGATCTGGGTGTCGATGACCCGCCGGATCGCGTCCGCCACCGGTCCGCTTGCCTCCGGGGGCTGCGCGGCCAGGGCGTTGGGGGCGGTGATGTTGAAGCCGCCGGCCGGGCCGTCGATGAAGTCGATCCGCGCCTCCTTCAAGAACCCGACGCTGGCATCCTCGACGAAGACCGTGAAGCCCGGGAACGCCACCACCGTGTCCCGTGGGTCGCCGCTGCCGGTCAGTACGCCGAAGTCGTATTGGGGGTTGGGCGTGCCGCCGCCGCGCACGGCTAGGCGAAGGTGGTCGCCATCGTCGGCAGAGCTTTCCAGGTAGTTGCGGATCTGTTCCTGGGCGCTGGGGGTGATCTCTATCACGGGAGTCTCCTTATTCGGTCACCTGCGACGGAGCCTGCGAGCTCCATCCCACAAATCATTACTCTTCACGCCTGGCTAGGCCATGGCCGTTGGCCGGTGCGGGGCAATGCCCCTACGATGGCCCGCCCAGATCAGAGAGGAGATCCATGAGCAACCAGATCAACGTCCGTTTCCGCGAGGCGCCGGACCACCGCACCTTTCACGCCAGCGGCGTGTGGGGGGGCCATACCCCCCAGGGGGACGTGGTCGCGTCCTTCTTCTTCGAGCACCAGTCTCTGCCCCAGGGGCTGGTCGTGGAGCTGGACGAGCGGGGCACGCCAGCGGCCACGGAGCGCCTCGGCGGCGGCGAGTACGTGCGGGAGGTCTTCACCAGCGTGGTGATGTCGCCACCGGTCGCCCTGTCCGTGGGCAAGTGGCTGATCGATCGTGCGACGCGCGCGGGCGCGCGGGACCCGGACGAGGCCGCGTAGCCGTCGCCCGCGCTGCGGGGGCCAGATACGCGTCATGCGGTGACCCCCTCTACCCGGGTCAGCCCCGCGGCCCGCACCGCATCCACGGCATAGGCAAACTCGGCGACGGTGATGCGCCGGCGGAGCAGGGGGTGGGCGAAGGCCTCATGGCACGGATGGTACTGGTCCATCAGGTTGAGGTAGGTGGCCGCTGAGATCTCCTCGGCGAGGAAGCGCGCCACCGCCGCGGTGCCGGCTAGGCCGCCCGGCAGGACCAGATGGCGCACGATCAGGCCGCGCTCAATGGCCTCCGGCAGGGCGGCGAGGATCTGCGGCACCTGGTGGGTGGGAGTGACCAGGTTGACATTGGGGCAGCCGCGATTCTGGAGCGCCACCATCATCGGTGCCAGGGCCTCCGGTTTCACCACCTCCCCTCGGTGGTGGTGGCTGAAGCCCTCCTCACAAGGCGTCGTGCGTGGCGTTCGGCGTGTAGGAGTCTGATTCACGCGGGAAGCCAGGAAACCACGAGAAACCCGCCCGAGATCCCCTCTTCCTGGTTTCCTGGCTTCCCGCGTTCCAAACGGCTGGCGGCCGTGCGGCCCGGTAGACCGCCTGCCGCCGCCGCGAGTAGCCTCCGCGCCATGGCTCGCTCCCTTTGCCACGTCCTCCTGCTCCCGCTCCTCTGCATGGCGTTCCTCGCGGCGTGCCAGCGCGTCGTGCCGCCGGCCGAGTGGACCCTCCGCGCCGGCACGCCGGTGGCGGACCTCCCCGGCGAGGTCCACTTGCGCAACGTACGCCAGCTCACCTTCCGCGGGGAGAACGCGGAGGCGTACTGGTCGGCGGATGGCCGTCACCTCGTCTTGCAGGCGACCTGGGAGGAGGGCGGCTGCGACCGGATCTACACCCTCGACCTCACCACCGGCGCCTTCCGCCCGGTGAGCCACGGCGCCGGCCGCACCACCTGCGCCTACTTCTTCGACCGCGACCGCCAGGTCCTGTTCGCCTCGACCCACGGGGCGAGCCCCGAGTGTCCGCCGTTGCCGGACCACTCCCAGGGGTACGTCTGGCCCCTCTACCCCAGCTACGACCTCTATCGGGCCGCGCCCGACGGCAGCGACCTACAGCCGCTCATCACCCTCCCCGACTACACGGCGGAGGCGACCACCTGCCGGGCGGACGACCGCATCGTCTTCACCCAGGTGGCGGACGGCGACATCGACCTGTACGTCGCCGACGGCGACGGCAGCCACATCCGCCGCATCACCTTCGACCCCGGCTACGACGGCGGCGCCTTCTTCTCGCCGGACTGCAGCAAGCTGGTGTGGCGCGCCTCGCGCTTCACAGAGCCAGGCGCCCTGGCCGAGTTCCAGGACCTCCTGCGCCAGGGGCTGGTGCGGCCGTCGGCCATGAGCCTGTTCGTGGGCGACGGCGAGGGCGAGGAGGCGCGCCAGATCACCTATCTCCCCGGGGCGAGCTTCGCCCCCTACTTCCACCCGAGCGGCACGCGGGTCCTGTTCGCCTCCAACTGGCAAGACCCCAAGGGGCGCAACTTCGACCTCTACTCGGTGGACGTCGACGGCAGCCACCTCACCCGCATCACCCACAGCGCGGTGTTCGACGGCTTCCCCATGTTCTCCCCGGACGGCCGCTACCTGGCCTTTGCCTCCAACCGGTTCGCGGCGCGGCCCCACGACACCAATATCTTCGTGGCCGAGTGGGTCGACGCCCCGGCCGGCGCGACCACCATCCCCACCGCCATCGACCCGTACCTGGCCGACCTGCGCTGGCTGGCGGACGAGGCGCGCGGCGGGCGGCGGATCGGCACCGCCCGCATCGAGGAGGCCGCCGACTACCTGGCGGAGCGGTTCGCCCAAGCCGGCGCCCACCCGGGTGCGGAGGAGGGGAGCTTCTTCCAGACCTTCGAGGTGGCCACGGGCGTGACGATCGAGGCCGGCAACGAGCTCGACCCGGTGGGCAAGGCGCCCCTCAAGCTCGATGTCGACTACCGCCCCGCCTCGTTCTCCTCCAGCGGCTCGTTCGCCGGCGAGACAGTCTTCGCCGGCTACAGCATCCAGGCGCCGGAGCTGCGCTGGGACGACTACGAGGGGCTCGACGTGGCCGGCAAGGTGGTGGTCGCCCTGCGCTTCGTCCCCGGCCAGGACCAGCCGGACGGCCCGTTCTCTACCGAGGCGGCGCGGCGCTACTCCGACCTGCGCTACAAGGCGTTCGTCGCTCGCGAGCAGGGGGCCGCGGCCCTCCTGCTGGTGGACGGCCCGGTCGGCCGGCCCGGCGACGACACCCTGCCCCCCCTGGCGGCCGCGGGGCCGGAGTCGGAGGCGGGGATCCCGGTCCTCCACCTCCGCCAGGCGGTGGTCGACCGGTGGCTGGCCGCCTCCGGCCAGGACCTCGCCACCGTGCAACGGCGCGTCGACGCCGGGGACCCGGCGGTGCACGCGGTGCCCCTGCCCGAGCTGCGTGGCCGGGTCGCCCTGGCGCGCCAGCAGACCACGGCGCGCAACGTGGTGGGGCTCTTGCCGGGGAGCGACCCGGAGGCCCCGGCGATCGTCATCGGCGCCCACTACGACCACCTGGGGCGCGGTGGCGAGGGGTCGTTTGCCCCGGACGCCGGCGCCATCCATCCGGGGGCCGACGACAACGCCTCGGGCACGGCCCTGCTCATCGACCTGATGCGCCGCCTCAAGGGGGTGGCGCATCGCCATCCCTTGGTGTTCGTCGCCTTCACCGGCGAGGAGATCGGCCTCGCCGGCTCCTCCCAGTTCGTGGGCCAGCGGCCGCCGGCGGCGGAGTCGATCCGGGCCATGGTCAACTTCGACATGGTGGGGCGGCTGCGGGACAACCGGCTGACGGTCTTCGGGGTCGAGTCGGCGCTGGAGCTATCGGACCTCGTCCAGCAGGCCTGCGCCCCGAGCCCCCTGGTGTGCACCACCACCGGCGACGGATTCGGACCGAGCGACATGACGCCGTTCTACGCCGCGGACATCCCGGTCCTGTTCTTCACCACGGGGCCCCACCCCGACTATCACCGCCCCAGCGACACGGTAGACAAGGTGAATGGCGCCGGCGCGATCGAGATCGCCAAGCTCGCCGCCGCGGTGGTGACGCGGCTGGACGGCGACACCGCCCTGACCCTGCAACGCACCGGCCACGGGCAGACCCCGCGCGGCGACCAGCGCGGCTACGGCGCCTACCTCGGCACGATCCCGGACTACACCGCCATGGCCGGCGCGGTCGAGGGGGTGCCGATCGCTGGTACCCGCGCCGGCAGCCCGGCGGCCCAGGCGGGGCTGGTGGCGGGGGATGTGATCGTCACCCTCGGTGGCAAGACCATCGCCAATCTCCACGACCTGGCCTTCGTGCTCCGCTCTCACAAGGCGGGCGACCGGCTGCTGCTCACCTTCCGCCGCGGCGAGGAGAGCCAGACCACCGTCGTCACCCTGGGGGAGCGGTAGACGCTGCGCGTCGCCGCCCGCGTCTCAAGCAGGGTAGGAGCCGGTGGCACCGGCGATCCGCGGCCGGTGGCCGCGGCCGGCCCGAAGGGCCTGGGTCGCCGAAGGGATTCGGCTCCTACCGCCCTGCCTGCCGGCAGGGGGCCGGCCAGGATCTACGGCCATGGGCACGGGCTCGCGACGATCCCTGGTGAGCAATACGGGCTAACCCCGAACCCTGTCCCCAACCCCCTACTCCGCCTCCGCCACCAGGCCGTGGTAGGCCGCGCCGACGGCGGGCCAGAACTCCTTGGCGGCCGCCGCCTCGCCCGCCTGGGCCGGCGGTGTCGCCGCGAGATCCTCCTCCGCGACCACCAGGGCGCGCGGACCCTCCGCGTGGCCGGTGGCGGGGATCCAGCCGCCGGCGATCTCGGTCTCCTCGGCCGCTGCCGGTGCCTGGCTGGCCGCGGTCGAGACCTCCCCATGACCAGTGGCTACCTGGACGTAGGCGGGTAGATAACCCGGCTCGGGCCGGCAGGCGATGAGCCCCGGTCCGCTCTTCACCATGGGCCGCTCCGGCGCCTCCTGGACCGGGGGCCGGACGGGGCCCGGCGCGGTCGCGACGGCGCGGTTCTCGACGCCGCGCATCGTTCGGTTCTCGATCGGTCCCAGTCCCGGCCCGGCGGCCTGCCGCTCGCGGCAGCGGACGTCACCGGAGGCCTGATGGGGCTGGCTCACCAGGTGGAGGTCCTCGACCACGGCCTCCGCGTCCGGGCAGAGCGCAGCGGCGCGTTCACGCAGCAGGCGCTCGGCCTCGGTCCGGGGGGCGAAGTAGTTGACCCGCACCATCACGTGCCACCGGCCCGGGGCGATCTCGGTGACGGCGTGGGCCGACTCCTCGCCGCCTGGTAGGGGCTGGGAATCGGGCAGGGTCGCGCAGGCGGTGGCTAGGGCGGCGAGCATCGGCAGCCAGGGACGCATCGGTGGACCTCCGGGAAGTTGCCCTCCCCATCGGCCCCCCGCGTGACCGCCTTGACCCGCTCCGGGCCCGGAGCCGGCATCCCGGAAGGCCGCCTGTGGGACGGCCTTGACCGGGCGCGGGGCGGATACCCCCCGGCCCCTGGCCCCCCGGGTTACGTTACTCTTCGGACTGGGCCAGACGGCCGTAGGTCTCGCGCAGGCCGCGCCAGAAGTCGGGCTGCGCAGCCGGGCTGGCGGTCACCGGCGCCTTGCTGGTCGCCAATACTTCCTCCGCCACCTCGGGCGGGCTCGAGGGCGATGCGACCGCCTCCGCTGCTGGGTGTTTCTCGACGGCGGTCAGGGATCGCCATTCGACCGGAGCCGTGGCATTGCCCGGCCGGACAGCCAGGGTCGTAGGGAATAGGTTCGCCTCGCCGGAGACTGGCGGCACGGGGTGGGCATAGGCCGGGAGAGGCAGGGGGCGTGGCGGCTGGTGACGGGTGCCGACGCCGCTCACGGCCACCGGTGCGACCTCCCGCGGCGCGGCCGGGACCGGCCGGGAGGCGGCCAGGGTGGCCTCGATCCGCTCGGCCAGGGGGGCGCGCGCGGTGGTCGGTGGTGGCGTTGGGGCGGGGGGCGCGGCTGCCGCCGGGGTCGCGGGTAGCGTCGCTGCAGCCTCGTCATCGCCGGCGACCAAGAATTGCTCGACCACCAGGCCGCGGTCCGTCGGTTGCTCTTCGTCCGAACCGGCCGGTTCTTCCGCGATGGTCGGCTCGGCCGGTGCCGGGGGGGACGCCACGGTGGTCACGGGTGTCACGGGCGGCGGGGCCTCTATGGCCTGCGCTGCGACGGCCGTCACCTCATCCCGCTCCTCCGTTACCGAAGCCATCCCCTGGATGGCCGGCAGGTCGGGCTCCTTCATGATCGGCTCATCCGCCGTGGCAGGCTGGTCCGGGGGGGGCTCGGTCGCGGTGGCGGGCGCCGGGTGGGCCGCCATCAGCCCCTCGACCAGGGCGTCCAGGGGGGTGCGGGCCGGGGGAGTCGGCTCGGGGACCGTCACGGTGTCCTGGGCCGCCGTGGCGGCGCCGGGTTCCTCCGGGATGGCGGCGGCCTCGTCCGGCGGGGCCGGGGATGCCGCGGCGGGCGGCGTGGTGGGTTCATCCACCACCGGTGGGATGCGTCGAATGATCAGGCTGCCCGTCGGCGTGGCTACGGGGGCGGACACCGCCGGCGCGGCGGGCGGCGGTGGCGATGCCTCCTCCGGTGGGCCGTGTAGCCAGGTCAGGATGCGGCGCCAGCGCGACGGCCGCGGCGCGGGCGCCGCGGGGGCGGCAGACGTACCAGGGCCCACCGTGGCGGTGGTGGCGCCGGGCCACGTAGACTCTCTGGTGACGTCCGCCTCGCTCAGGGTAGCGGCCTCGGCCACGCCGCCGGTAACCCAGGCGAGCCACCACCATCCCCGTGCGGCGTAGCGGAGATCCACCGACCGCGGGTCCGTTCCGTCGCGGGCGGCCGCCGGCGTCGGCAGGTCGCGATCGAGGCGTCCCTCGCGGTCCGGTGATGCCTCGTCGGTACCAACGGCGGGCGGGGCGGTCGCGGGAGTCGGCACCTCCTGCGGCTCATCTTCGCCCGACCACCAGTGGCGGAGGCGGTCCAGCAGCCCGTCGCCCTCTGCGGCCGTGGTCCGTCGCCGCTGGTCCGCCAGGGCGGTGGGGAGATCACGGTTCCACGGGCTGTCGGGGTATTCGGTGGCCAGCCGCTCCATCACCCGCTGGAGCGCCGCCTGATCGCCCAGGGCGCTCTCGGCCAGGGCCAGGTGGTGCAGGAGCTGGGGGGTGGCGTCGACTTGGCCATACTCGGTCAGGCCGCGCTGGAAGCGGTCCTTCGCGGCCCGATAGTTGCCCTTGGCAAAGTAGAACTTACCCACGTAGAGCTCGCGCTCGGCGAGGTAGTCGTTGCACAGGCGCAGGTTCTCGCGGGCCGCGGGGACCAGGTCGCTCTCCGGGTAGCGGGTGATCAGCTCCATGAACTGGAGGCGGGCCTTGGCGGTGAGTCCCTGATCCCGGTCGATGGTGTCGATGCGCCGGTAATAGCACATGCCAAGCTGGTACTTGAGGTAGTCGGCGATGGCGTCCCCGGAGTGGATCTCGAACAGACGCGCGTACGCGCTGGTCGCCTCCTCGTACTTGGCGTCCTTGTACAGGGAGTCGGCGATGCCGATCTCCGCCAGGAACTCCAGCCGCACCGGGGTGTCGGCATCGCGCACCTGCCCGAAGAGGCGCTGGGCCTCCTGGTGATGGCCGCGCCGCGCCTCCTCCACCGCCTGCCGGTACGCCTCGTCGGGGGGCATCCTGGGTCCATCCGTCGCACAACTGACGACGACGGCGGCGAGGAGGGGGAGGAGGACGGGTAGGCGGACGGTACGATGACGGATCTGCATGGCCCAGTCTCCCACGAAGGCGGTTTTTCTGTCGACTTCGCCCGGCCTCGGATTGGCGGGGAGCGGGGTGGGGGGTGCGGCGCAGGCGGGCCGTCGGCGACGGCCAGCCGATTGTTCCGTAGACTCGCGATGCGATGCCATCGCCGGCCCGCACGGCCGGAAGTATCCCCCCAGCCCGCAACCTAACCCCCATCTCCAACATGTTCCGCCTCTTCGTCGCCATCGACCTGCCCGCGGACGTGAAGGCGCGGCTCCTCCCCCTGTGCGGCGGCCTGCCGGGCGCCCGCTGGGTCGATGGGGGCCAGCTCCATCTCACCCTGCGCTTCATCGGCGAGGTGGACGGCGGCGTGCGGCGTGAGATCGAAGGCGCATTGGCGGAGGTGCAGGCGGCCTCCTTTACCCTCGCCCTGCAGGGGGTGGGCCACTTTCCACCGCGCGGTCAGCCGCGCGTGGTGTGGGTGGGGGTGGAGAAGAGCAGCCCCCTGAACCACCTCCACGGCCGCGTCGAGACCGCGCTCGCCGTGGCGGGGGTGGAGCGCGATGGCCGCAAGTTCTCGCCCCACATAACCCTCGCCCGCCTCACGGCGACACCGGCGACCCGTGTCGGCCGCTATCTGGAGGAGTTTGGCCTGTTCCGCACCGAGCCCTTCCCGGTGGACGAGTTCACCCTCTACTCCAGCACCCTCACTCGTCACGGCGCGGTACACACGCTGGAGGCGGCCTATCCGCTGGGGGTGAAGAACACGGGCGGGGATGAATCCCGCCCCTACCGCCATTGAGATCCCATGGTCGGCGGGCGCCCTTAGCCCGCGCTTATCGCCGCCCGTGCCTGGAAACACCGATCCCACCACGGAGAGAGGAGGACGGTCCATGAAGAGCTTCCGTAAAGAGCTGTGGTTCGAGGTGCCGACCCGCCGCGCCTTCACCAACATCACGCGGGAGGTGGAGGAGTGTCTGCGGGAGAGCGGGGTCCGCGAGGGGCTGGCCCTGGTCAACGCCATGCACATCACCGCCTCGGTGTTCATCAACGACGACGAACCCGGCCTGCATCACGACTACGAGCGGTGGTTGGAAGAGCTGGCACCGCACCAGCCCGTCTCCCAGTACCGCCACAACGACACCGGCGAGGACAACGCCGACGCCCACCTCAAGCGCCAGGTGATGGGCCGCGAGGTGGTGGTCGCCGTCACCGACGGTAGGCTCGACTTTGGCCCCTGGGAGCGGATCTTCTACGGCGAGTTCGACGGCCGCCGCCGCAAGCGGGTGCTGGTGAAGATCCTCGGCGAGTAGCCGCACGTCAGAACGGACTTCGCGGCGAATAGACGCAGATGGACGCGCGTGTGCACGGTCTCGCGACAATCCGTAGTGAGAAATGCGGGCTAGCGGCCGCCCTCAGAGCGCTCGGCTGGGGCGTGCTGCAACCGGGGTGGTCCCTATCACGCCGGGGGCCGAAAGGGGTCGACGGCGCGGAGGCCGTCATAGCTCTGGCCGTGGTTGAGATCTTGAGTGTATAGGGTGTGACAGCCCAGTGTCAGGGCAGCGCCAAGGACGGCCGCGTCCCAGTAGCCAATGCGGTACCGGTTCTTCAGCTCGATCGCCCGCAGAAATAGGTCCGGCGTGAGGTCGACGACCGGGCGGCGCATGACATGGGCGAGGAAACGCAACGTCTCCGCTTCCGAGAGCGTCTGCGCCAACTTCCCCGTGGCATTGACGGAACTCCTGGAACACCTGCACCGAGAGACCCCAGATGTCCGCTTCCAGGATGCGGCGTGCAGCCAGACGTTCTGCGCGTTCCTCTGCGGCGGTCGACACCGCGTAGAGCAGGACGTTGGTGTCAATGAAGACGTCGGTCGCCATAGGTGCGGGCCCGGGTGGGTCGTGCTCCTACCATCACATGGCACGCGTCGACCCTCTCCCACAGCCGCCGCCACGCCTCCTGTCGTACCGTCTCGTCACCGGGGGGGCTGCCCAGGCTGCCGAGATACTCGCGGACCATGGCGCTCACCGACTTCCCCTGTTCAGCGGCGGTGATCCGCGCCCGCCGGTAGGTCTCGTCATCCACACTGACCGTGATGTTCTTCATGGTTTCCCAATAACTGTGAGACTGTGCATCGTCAATCGCGGTCGGTCCGCGCCCAGAAAAGCGCGACACACGGGGCGATAGATGGGTCTCGATCCCGGCGGTCCTCGGCGGGTAAACCCGCAAGGCGGAGAGGTTCAGCAGGTGAGGTGGAAGGCGCCGGCGACGCGGCCGCCGGGGTGTGTCTCCAGCAGCTCGTTGAGCAGCGCCGCGGCCTCCGACGTGGGCGCGATGCGCACCTCGATGCCGCGCGCGGCGAGCCAGCGCCGGGTCTCCTCCGGGACGATCATGCGGCCGTAGTAGCCCGTACCCACCACCAGCAGCGTCGGCGCCGCCGTGGCCACCGCATCGAGGTCGTCGATGGCGAGGGAGTGGCCTTGCTTGCGCCACCACCCGTCGCGTACCCCGTCCGGTAGAACGATCACGTCCGAGGTGTAGCTCCGACCGTCGATGGTGATCCGGCCGAAGGCGTAGTCGTCGATGGGCATGGCGATCTCGCGTTTACCCGTAGTGTATCCCGTCGAGGCTCACCACCGGCTCGTCCCCCACCACCTCGGCGCTGTGCACGGTGCCGTGCGGCACCACCAGGCAGTCCCCTGCCTCCAGGACCACCGACCCGGCTTCCGTGGTGATGCGGAAGCGGCCCGATACGACCGCGTCCAGCTTGTCCACCTCGTGGGTATGGTCGGGAAAGCAGGTGCCGGGCGGATAGAGGTAGCGGCTGACGAAATAGCCGCGTTCCTCCATCTTGCGCCGCAATGCCGCCTCGCAGAAGGGACCGTCCGCCTCCTCGTGCCAGCGATCCAGCATCATGGCGGCAGGGTAGCACTCGGCCGCCTGAGTATGGACCCGAAGGTGTCCGTGCCTCGCGGCCGCGGGATATCCTGCGCCGATGGCAGAGGGACTGTGGGAGTTCTGGGTCGACCGCGGGGGCACGTTCACGGACTGCATCGGCCGGGATCCGGATGGACGCCTGCACGTGGCCAAGGTGCTCTCGTCGGATCTCGCACCGGTGGTGGGGATCCGCCAGATCCTCCATCTGGCCGATGGTGCGTCGCTCCCCCCCTGCCGTATCCGCATGGGCACCACGGTGGCGACCAACGCCCTCCTGGAACGCAAGGGGGCGCGGGTCTGTCTGGTGGTGACGCGCGGGTTGCGCGACGCCCTCGCCATCGGCACCCAGCAGCGGCCCGACCTCTTCGACCTGGAGATCCGCCGGCCCGCGGCCCTCTACGGTTGGGTGGTGGAGGTGGACGAGCGCCTCGCCGCCGACGGCACGGTGCTCGTTGCCCCGGACTGCGAGGCGGTGCGCGCCGCCCTCGCCGCGGCGCGGACGGACGGCTGCTACGCGGCGGCGATCTGCCTGCTCCACGCCTTCGCGTATCCGGTCCACGAGCAACGGGTGGCGGCCGTCGCCCGGCAGGTCGGCTTCCTCCAGGTGTCGTGCTCCCACGAGGTGGCGCCGGAGATCGGCTTCGTGGGGCGCGGCGATACCACCTGCGTCGACGCCTACCTCACGCCCCTGATCCGCGCCTACCTCGATGCGCTCGCTGCGGAGATGCCCACCGCCCAGCTCTTTCTCATGCAGTCCTCCGGCGGCCTCAGCGAGGCGGCCCGCTTCCGCGGCCACAATGCGATCCTCTCCGGCCCGGCCGGCGGCGTGGTGGCCACCGCCTGGCTGGCCGGCGAGTCGGGCCAGCGACGCGTCATCGGCTTCGACATGGGCGGCACCTCCACCGACGTGTGCCGGTTCGCCGGCGACTTCGAGCGGGTCTACGAGACGGTCACCGCCGGTGTCCGTATCCGCGCGCCGATGCTCGCCATCCACACGGTGGCCGCCGGCGGCGGCTCCATCTGCCGCTACGACGGCTTCCACCTATCGGTGGGGCCAGAGAGCGCCGGCGCCGATCCCGGCCCCCTGTGCTACGGCCTGCGCGACTCCGCCGGCCGTCCCCTGGCGAGCGAGCCGACGGTGACCGACGTCAACCTCTTCCTCGGTAGAATCCTGCCGGACCGCTTCCCCTTCCCCCTCGATCGCGCCGCGGTGGCCGCGGCCCTGGGGGAGATGGCGGCGCGCCTCGCCCGCGATGGCACGCCCATGGCGCCGGTGGCCCTGGCCGAGGGATTCCGGCAGATCGCCGACGCCAACATGGCCCAGGCGATCCAAGAGGTCACCGTCGCCCGCGGCCACGACGTCCGCCACTACGCCCTGGTCTGCTTCGGCGGCGCCGGCGGCCAGCACGCCTGCGCCATCGCCCGCCGCCTGGGAATCCGCCGCATCCTCCTCCACCCCCTCGCCGGCCTGTTCTCCGCCCTCGGCATGGGGCTCGCCGACGTGGCGTGGCACGGGGAGGCGGACGGCGGGCGGCGCCTCCTCGACGCCGCCGGCCTGGCGGCGGTGGCACCGCTCTTCGCGCGGCTGGAGGAGGAGGGCCGCGCCGCCATCCGCGGCCAGGGGTTCGCCGGCGCCAGGGTCGACGCACACCGCCGCCTCGACCTGCGCTACCGCGGCACCGAGAGCGCCATCACGGTAGATGTGCCGGCGGATGGCGACTGGCGGGCGGCCTTCGAGGCCCTCCACGACCGGCGCTTCGGCCACCACCGGCCGGACCACCCGATCGAGATCGTGCAGGTGCGGGCGGAGGTGGCGGGCCGCAGCGAGCGCCCCGCCCTCGCCGACGGTAAGGGGCCGCCCCACACTCCGGCCCCGGAGCGGATCACCTCGGTCTACTTCGACGGGGTGGAATATCCGCAGGTGCCGGTCTTTCAGCGGGAGGCCCTCGCGCCCGGCGCCCGCCTCACCGGCCCGGCCCTGATCCTGGAGGGCACCGGCACCATCGTGGTCGAGCCCGGTTTCGATGCCGAGGTGGGCGCCGGGGGGCTGCTCACCCTGACCGATCGCCCGCAGACCCCCTCCCCCGCCGGGGGAGGGCCGGGGTGGGGGCGTTCGGAGAACCGCGCACTTGACCCGGCCGACCACCGAGCCGCCCGATCCACTCACCCTCCCCCCAGCCCCCTCCCGGCGGGAGGGGAAGCGAGGCCGCGGGAGACCCCGGCGCCCTCGCCCGATCCGGCCCCACCCCCCGACCCTGTCCAGCTCGAGATCTTCAACAACCTCTTCATGTCGATCGCCGAGCAGATGGGGATCAACCTGCGGCGCACGGCCTTCTCCACCAACATCAAGGAGCGCCTCGACTTCTCCTGCGCCCTGTTCGACGCGGCCGGCGGCCTGGTGGCGAACGCGCCGCACATCCCGGTCCACCTCGGCGCCATGGGGGCCACGGTGCGGGCGATCCTCGCCGCCTTCCCGGACCCGGCGCCGGGCGACGTCTTCGTCACCAACGACCCGGCCACCGGCGGCACCCACCTGCCGGACGTGACGGTGGTGACGCCGATCCACATCGCCGGCGCCGTGCGCTTCGTCACCGCCAGCCGCGGCCACCACGCGGACATCGGCGGCATCACGCCGGGCTCCATGCCGCCCTTCTCCACGCGCCTGGAGGAAGAGGGCGTGGTGCTCGCGGCGGAACGGCTGGTGGTGGCGGGCGAGTGGCAGGAAGAGCGCATCCGCGCCCTCCTCACCGGGGGACCCTGGCCGGCCCGGCGGCCGCAGGAGAACCTCGCCGACCTCAGCGCCCAGGTGGCCGCCAACCAGGCGGGGCGGCGCCTCATCGAGGAGATGGTCGACCACTACGGCCTGGCCACGGTGGCGGCGTACATGGGCCACGTCCAGGCCAACGCCGCGGCCCAGGTGGCGGCGGCCATCGCGGGGCTGCCCGACGGTGTCCACCGCTTCACCGACCGCCTCGACGACGGCGCCACGATCCGCGTCGCCCTCACCGTGGCCGGCAACCGCATGACCATCGACTTCACCTCCACCGACCCCCAGATCGCCGGCAACCTCAACGCCCCGCGGGCGGTGGTGGAGGCGGCGGTGATCTATGTCCTGCGCTGCCTGGTGGCCAAGCCCATCCCCCTCAACGCCGGCTGCCTGGCGCCGGTGGAGATCTGCCTGCCGGAGGGGACCTTTCTCTCCCCCGGCCCCGGCGCCGCGGTGGCGGGCGGCAACGTGGAGACTTCCCAGCGCATCGTCGACTGCCTGCTGGGGGCGATCGGCCGGGTGGCGGCGAGCCAGGGGACCATGAACAACCTCTCCTTCGGCGACGCGGGCTTCGGCTACTACGAGACCATCGCCGGCGGCGCCGGGGCCGGCGGCCCGTTCGCCCGCCGCGACGGCTTCCCCGGCGCCAGTGGGGTCCACACCCACATGACCAACACCCGCATCACCGACGCCGAGGTCCTGGAGAGCCGTTACCCGGTGCGCCTCGTGGAGTTCGCCCTGCGCCGCGGCTCCGGCGGGCGGGGGCGCTGGCCCGGCGGCGATGGCGTCATCCGCCGCCTTCGCTTCCTCAAGCCCCTGCGCGTCACCCTCCTCACCGAACGCCGCGCCATCCCCCCCTATGGCCTCGCCGGCGGCCAACCCGGCGCCCCCGGCCGCAACCGCCTGCTGCGCGCCGACGGCTCCGTCGAGGAGCTGCCCGGCAAGGCCGCCCTCGACGTCGCCCCCGGCGACGAGCTGATCATCGAAACCCCCGGCGGTGGGGGCTTCGGCGCCCCGGCGGAATGACAAGGACGCCTGCCTGGTCGCTGCCGCCGACGGCCTGGACGCGGGCCGCATCCTCACCCTCGACAGCGACTTCGACCTCTACCGCTGGCGGCGCATCCGACCGTTCGAGAACTTGTTGACGATCGTGGACTGACCTCCCTCTCTTACCAAGAGCATCGTGACCACCGCGGCCAGGTCCGACGGAGCGGCAAGCGGGAGGTGGTCACCGTCCGGGAGTTCCTGGCCCGCCTCTCCTGCCAGATCGCGGAGCCCGGCTTCCAGCCCGTCCGCGACGCCGGTGTCTACGCCCACACCGACCAAGGAAGCACCCTGGATGAGCGGGCCCGCGCCGGGCGCCTGCCACAGCCCATCCCTGTCACTCCCCGCTGGGCCGAGGGGGTGTGGCGCATCCACGGGATCGACCCCCGCCGCTGTCCGAGCGGCGGCGGCCGGATGGAGGTCGTAGGCCTCCTGCTGCCCGAGGACGGCCCCCTCTTCCGGCGGTGGCTCGAAGCGCTTGAAGGCCAGCGCCCCGAGCTTCCGAAGCCGCGATTGCCAGTTGTTTGTCTCAATTTTGAACGATGTGCGTCCCACACTGAGACGATCTCGTCTCATTTTTGAACAATCGCCCCAAGAAGCGGGACCTTGTGGTGGGGTAGTCGAGAGGAATTGCCCAAGGTCTGGATGCCCTAAACTGTTGTTTCCATAAGAGCCGCTATGGAATCCCCGGCGTGTAGCCCGGGGTGATCCTCGCTGGGCACTGGGCTTGCTGGGAGAAGGATGAGAGGCACCCCGCGGCACGGGCTGCACAAGGGCCGCCGTTCCCGGGAAGGGGACCCCCCCCCGTTGGCTGCCCACCTCTCCCCGCCAGCCACTCCCCACGGACCTCGCCGCCCACCCAGGAAAAGCCACTTCCTACCAGTCAAGCCATAATCCGCTACATCGAACCGTAATCGCTGCTCTGTCGTGCAACGATGACCCTCGACACTCCTAACCACCGATGCAGGGAGAGAAACCTCCTATCGAAAGCTCACAGCCGCGGAAAGGATAATGACTATGCCGAGACTCACGCACCGATCTGTCATATGCCTCTGCATTATTAGTGCGTCGATATCACAGCTAGCCCGTGCTGATGACTTCGACAATGGCCTGATCAACGATATTGATCACGCGCTACCGGGCGGTGCACGGGTCTATGACAGCTCAACCGGTGATACCACCACCATAAATGCCCTATCGGGTGCCGTGATCAACGGAATAGAGGCCAACGACTCTTCGGTCGTCAAAATCTTCGATGGCAGTCAGATTACATCCGACCTCAACGCAAATGACACCTCTATGGTAAGCGTGTTGGGTGGCTCCCTGATAAACGTAGATGCACTAAACGGCTGCGAGTTGACCATTTCGGGAGGGATCTTTAGTGGAAGCGGGGGCCGCGCCGTGGGCGCATTCGATGATGCGGTCGTCAACATAACAGGCGGTGAGTTTCTAGGTGCCACCACCTTCACCCTGCTCTCGAACGAAAACTCTACGATCAATGTGTCCGGCGGCAGCATCGACGGAGAAATTCGATCCAACAACGATTCCATGATCAATATATGGGGAGGCACTGGAATCTCCGACGTGACCGCCGTCGAACATTCGATCATGAAAATCTATGGGTTGGATTTCAGTATCGAGAGTCTTGGAGCCGTCAGCCTTAATAGCCCGTTTGTAATCTCAGATGAAACGTATAATGGCGAGCTTCTCACCGGGACATTGGCCGACGGTTCCGCCATCAGCGCAGACATCCTCAATGGTGTAGTGGGATCGAAGATCGTACTCGTAGCCGTTCCAGATCCAGCCTCCATCTGGTTGGTTGGCTCTAGTTTGCTCGGCCTCTTTGGTTTCTCTAGACGAAAGGCAACCTAACGAAGACCCGTATCCATCGTGTGAAGACGTATGGCGCTCCGGACGGGCAGCGGAAACGTGGCGTATGTAAGTGGGTCAGGCATAAGTGGGTCATAAGTGGGTCTAAGTGGGTCAGGCATGCGCTAATGCATTGTTCGCTGGGTTTGACCGCGGCTTCACCTCGGTCCAGTCCGCGAGTCGTGGCTCTCCCAGAAGGCGCGCTCCTCGGCCTCGTTCTGAGACTCGGGAATGGGCTTACGACGCTTGCTCATAGGGCATCCTCTCTCCTAGGGGCAACTCGCAGCAATATATGGAATCCCCGGCGTGTCGCCCGGGGCGATCCTCGCTGGGTCCGGGGCTTGCTGAGGAGAAGGATGAGAGGCACCCCGCGGCACGGGCTACACAAGGGCCGCCCTTCCCGGGAAGGGGACCCCCCCGTTGGCTTCCCACCTCTCCCCGCCAGCCACTCCCAACGGACCTCGCCGCCCACCCAGGAAAAGCAACTTCCTACCAGTTGTATCACGACACGGTCCTGGACCTCACCTGGCTGGCGGACGCCAACCTGGCGGCGAGCAACACCTTCGGGTTGGGGTAGGGCGCGGATCTGGGCACCTATCCGTCAGACACCAGTGGTGTTCATGGCGTCATCAAAGCCGGCGGCACCATGAACTGGCCCGGCGCCCGCTTCTGGATCGATGCCATGAATGCCGCGAACTACCTGGGGGTCAACGGCTGGCGGTTGCCGACGGCCTTGAACCAGGACGGGAGCCGCCCGTGTGGTCCCGGGTACAACTGCAACGACAGCGAGATGGGCTACATGTACTACATCAACCTCGGCAACATCGCCTATCCCGATGTGGGCTGGGGTCTGGCCCACACCGCGCCGTTCTTGAACGTCCAGTCCGGCTCCTACCGCGGCTCCGGGCCGCAGGGTGATCGTGTAACCAAGGTCGCCAGTTGTACCAGCGCGGGGTGGCACGGCTGCGGCGATTAGCGGCAGGTGACCGCCAACGGGATGTGGCGCGCCTCCCGGACGGCGGTGGTGTGTCGGGGCAGTGCCTGCGTCCAGACCGCAGGGCGTCCGTGGATGGTTGATGGTCCGAGGCTCGACGGCGCAGGGGTCCCGAGGGCGAGGTTCGCAGAGTCGCGCTGGCTCAGGCGGCCGCGTCTTTCCCGATCAGGCTCTCCAGGGGGATGGCTAGCCCGGCGTGGAGGGCGCGGATCATGGCGAGGGTCAACGGACGCCGCCGGTTGAGGACTTCCGAAACCCGCCCGCGGCTGCCAATGTACGGCTCCAGATCCGCCCGGGTCAGCCCTTGCTGCTCCATCCGAAACTCGATGGCCGCGACGGGATCGGGGAGGTCGATGGCGTGGTGCTTGCGCTCGTACGCCTCCACCAGGGTGGCCAGGATGTCGAGTTCGTCCCCCTCGGGGGTGCCCGATTGCGCCTCCATCAATCGGTCGATGCGGGCCAGCGCTTGTTCGTAGTCCGTTTCACTGTGAATCGGCTGGATCTCCATCAGACTTGCTCCACGTCAACCCCGTCGTACTCCGTGTGGGTACCAACAAACCGCACGTAGGCGATGCCGTAGTCGTAGTTGATCTTCACCACCAGGCGGTATTTGTTGCCGGCGATGTTGAATGCCACTCGCTTGCCTTTGACGATGCTGGCATTTCGATACTGCGCCTTGATTGCTTGAGGCGACCGCCAGTCGGCCTTCATGGCCTCTCTGTGCCACGCCTCCAGGGGGCCTCTGGCATCGGGGTGACTCTGCCAGAACTCCCGCAAGGCGCGCTTGGCGATGACCCGCATTGGATAACGTTACCCTGATCCCAATTTGGGAGCAAGGTCTTATTGGCGATTCAACCACGGGCTGCGGCTGCCTGAGGACGGCCTCCTCTGCCAGCGGTGGCTCCAGGCGCTGGCAGGTCATCCCACGACGTTGCCCAAGGGCCGGGATGACCCGACCCCCGTCTCCTCCTGCAACATAGGGCTCGTCCATCCGTCTCCAAGATGAACAATCGCCCCAAGGAGAGCGGGCTTGAGGTGGGGTAGGAGAACGGAATGGCTCAAGGTCTTTCGTCGCCAAACCCGTTGTTTCCATAAGAGCCGTGATTGCATCCCCGGCGTGTGCCCGGGGCGATCCTTGCTGGGCACGGGGCTTGCTGAGGAGCTTTCTAAGGAGAAGGATGAGAGGCACCCCGCGGCACAGGCTGCACAACGGCCGCCGTTCCCGGGAAGGACTCCCAGACCCCCCCCGTTGGCTGCCCATCGCTCCCCGCCAGCCACTCCCAACGGACCTCGCCGCCCACCCAGGAAAAGCCACTTCCTACCCGTCAAGGACGCGAAGAGACTTTGGAGGAAGGATCTTGGCGTCTCTGCGTCTTGGCGCGAGTCCCACCTGCACGGCCGATGTGCCTGTGCATAGCACAGCCGAGCGCTGTATCTCGCCAAGGCCTTGACAAGGACCTAGTCCTCGCTAGCGTAAGGCCGCCATGGCCAAGGTCACCAGCAAGCTCCAACTCACCCTCCCCAAGGCGATCGCCGACCGGCACGGCATCCGGCCGGGCGACGAGGTGACGGTGGTCTCGGCAGGGGAGGCGATCCGCATCCTGCCGGCGCGCCAACGCCAGCCGGGGGATACCCAGCGGAGGTTGACCCTGTTTGATCAGGCCACCGCGCGGCAGATGGAGCGCAACGCCGCCCATGCTGGGGTGCCGTCCCAGGCCGATCGAGGGTGGACGCGGGAGGAGCTGGCGCGCACGGCCCTGCGAGGGCCCCTCGCCCATCAGCTCTCCTGGTTCGACGCGCACCTGTGGGCCTACCGCGAGCATTACGGCCTCGCCGAGCCCCTGTCCGAGGATTTCCAGCACGGCCGGATCTACGGCACGGTCCAGGTGCGGGATCCCTTCCGCACCGCTGCGTGAGCCGGACCGCCCATGGCTTGCGCGACCGACGGGGGCCTCGCGCCCAGGAGTTCTACCTCCTTTGGGCGGTGGTTGTGCGCCGTTTGCATGCTGCTCGTGGCCTTCGCGGAAAGGGCGGGTGCGGCCGACCACGAACCGCTGCCGGTGCGCAATCAGATGCCGATGAGCGCGGTGTTTCTCGACTTCGTGCCGCTGTCGGCGGAGGCGATCGGCCGCGGGGTGGTGGCGCGGCGGGTCTCGTACCACATCGCCAACATGGTGATGTGGGAGGATGAGAATGGCGTGGCCATGCGCATGGATCTGGAGTCGCACACGGCCATGGTCGACCTCGCCTATGGCGTGACGGAGCGGCTCACCCTGCGTGGGGCGATCGGCTACCGGTGGCACGTGGGGGGGATCCTCGACGGCTTCATCGAGGGGGTGGAGAACGCCTTCGGCCAGCCGACGCCGTGGTCGCGGGAACATTCCGAGGACGACGAGACCGACTGGTGGATCCGGGAGGGCGGGGTCCGGACCTTCGACCGACCGGATCCAGCGAACGCCCTCACCGACCTCTCCGTGGAGGTTGACTGGCAGGTGAACCGACAGCGCGCCTGGCTGCCCGCCGCGGCCCTGCGCCTGGCCACCAAGCTCCCCACCGCGCCGACCGGCGACGCCATGGGCAGCGGCGGGGTCGATTACGGGGCCGGCATGGCCGTCTCGTGGGGATACGGCCGCTCCGCGACCCATATCAACCTCGACCTCGCCCGCCTCGCCGACCACGACGGCCTGGCCGGGACGGCGTTTGCGCGCACCGGTACCCTGCGCACCGCCACCCTCAGCCAGGTGGTGGGGATCGGCGAGTGGTGGGACGTGGTCCTGCAGGTGGAGGCGCGCAACAACCCGTACCGCACCGAGATCGACTCGATTGCCGAGCCCCTGTCTGCGGAGGTCCACCTCGGGGCGCGGCGCACCCTCGCCGGGGGCGGCAACTGGTTCCTCGCCATTACCGAGAACACCATGGACAAGATGAGCCCGGACTTCGGGGTCATCCTGGGGATCGAGCTGCGCCGCGGCACGGCTCGCCCGTAGGAGAGGGGCGGGAGAGTCTTTCTCGCCAAGACGCGAAGAACGCCAAGGCGGGTTCGCAGGGGGCGCACCGTGCGGGAGGACGCTTTGCGAACTGGCGGCGTTGCGAGAGAGCGAATCCCCGCTTTCCCTTCCACGATGTCAATCCTCTGTGATCGCTGTGGCAGGAAAACGATTGGGTGTCGGCTACCCTGTGGGTCGGCGGCGTAGAGCGACAACGAGGCGATCGCGCCTCGCCTTTCGCGTTTTTCCTGGTGGACGCGCTCTGCGCGTTCGTGTCTTTGCGAGAGGCCGCTACGTGATCGCGCCATAATTGGATGATGGACGTGACCGTCCCGCCCATCTCCGGCCAGGTGGTGCGACGGGGGGTGATGCCCGCCGTCGTGCTCGCCATGCTGCTGGTCGCCGTGACCTGGGGGCAGACCGCCGCGCGCGACCTGGCGCTGGCCGTGCCGGTCTTCCTTCTCCTGTACGGCCTCCTTTTCACCCTCGGCCAGGAGGCGGTGGCGGCGCGGCTGCGGGCGTGGGTCGGGGGCCGCACGGGGCGGGCCCTCGCCCTGCCGGTCGCCCTCCTCGCGCTGCTCTACGCCTACTGCGCCCTGGGGGGCGGGAATCCGTTGCCGGGCACCGGGCTGATCCTCCCCTCCCTCCTCCTCCTGCCGATACTCGTCCTCCGGCGGCGGTCCGGGGAGGCGATCGCCGCGAGCGACTTCGCCGCCCTGTTGCTGTTCCTCATCCCCCTACCGTCCCTGCGCCTGCCGGTGGATGCGGAGATCCCGTTCGGGGGCGGCGGCTTCGATTCGGCCACGCGCGTGGTGATCATGGTCACGGCGGTGTACGCCTTCGTCGTGATCCGCGACCTGCCGTCGGTCGGGGCGGTGGTGGCGCTGCGGCTGCGTCCCCTGGCGACCACGTTGTGGGTGTGGCTCGCCTTCTTCGCCCTGTGCTTCGTGGTCGGCAGCGCCACCGGCTTCGTTACCTACGTGGGCCACGGTGAGGTGACGGCGGTAACGATACGGAGCGGGGTGCAGCACTTCGTGCGGGTGCTCCTCCACACCGCCCTCTTCGAGGAGCTCCTGTTCCGCGGCCTGGTGCAGAACATGGTGGCGCGGGGCCTCGCCCAGGCCGGCGCGTGGCGGCCGGCGTGGCGGATCGGCCTGGCCGTCCTCTTGCCCATCGCCCTGGTGGCCGGCCTCACCCTGGGGGGGGCCTTCGCCTGGCTGCCGGCGACGGCGTGCGGCCTGCTGTTCGCCGCCGCCTACCTCCTGGAGCGGCGCGGTCGCGCGCCGCTCGGCGCCTACACGGCCCTCGCCGTGGTGGGCAGCGCCTTCGGCCTGGTCCATTACCACGCCGGGTCGGTGGTCTTCGTGAGCCTGGCGATCGTCGCCGGCTGGGCCTACGGCTACCTCTACCTGCGCACCCGCAACCTCCTCTACCCCACCCTCGCCCACGCCCTGCTCAACAACTCCCCTCTGATCTTCGGCCTCGCCCTCGTGAAGTAGCCGCGATCTGGGTTAAAAACGGCCGCGGGCCCTGACGCCTCCACGGCCGCCGTGGGTTCGCGGGCCGGCCCGCTCCTAGGCGGCGCCGCTCGCCGGGGGCCTGTGCCTACGCCGTATCCGGCGGCCTCTTGCCCATGGCGGAGAGCTGGCTCTCCATGCCGGCGATGCGCGTGACCGGGAGGGCGAAGGCGATGCCATTGCCCGGCGCCTTCATCTCCGCGGCGTCGCGCACGGCCGCCAGCACCGCGTCGACCTGGGTCTCATCCACCAGGGAGAGGATGCAGTTGTACCGCCCCTCCAGGACCAGACCGAAGAAGGACAGGGCCTCCTTCACCCCGGTTCCCCGCGCCTCGATGACGGTGGCGCCGGTGGCGCCGGCCGCCTTGGCGGCGGTCACCACTGCCTCCTCCTTGGCCGGCGGAATCACGGCCATCACGGCGCAAAATCCCATGATTGCGACCCTTTCCGGCCGGCGACCGCCCGGCCAAAGATACCGTAGCCCATGACGGTGAGGATCGGAAACAACGAGGCGAAGGCGATCAGGCCGAAGCCGTCCACCAGCGGGTTGCGGCCGGGGATCGCGGCGGCCAGGGCCAGGCCGAGGGCCACCACCAGGGGGACGGTGACGGTGGAGGTGGTGACCCCCCCGGAGTCGTAGGCCAGGGGCAGGAGCGGGCGCGGGGCGAGGGGGGTGACCGCCACCACCACGGCGTACCCGGCCACCAGGAGCAGCGCCAGGGAGCCCCCGAAGACGATGCGTGCGACCCCCACCGCGAGCCCGATCCCCACCCCCAGGGCGACGGTGACGCGCAGGACGAGGGGGTGAACCAGACCGGCGGAGAGCTCGTGCGCCTTCAAGGCGATGGCGATCAGGGCCGGCTCGGCCACGGTGGTGGCGAAGCCGAGGAGGAAGGCGAACAGGATCAGGCCAGACGTCCCCGCGCGTGCCACGAGGTCCTGGGCGAGGCTCGCCCCCAGGGGAAAGATGGCCAGCTCCAGCCCCTCCATGAAGGCCCACAGGCCGACCACCGCCCACACCACACCCCAATGCAGGTTGCGCCCGCCGCCGAACGGCTTGCGCAACACGACGATCTGGAAGAAGGCGATGATCGCCGCGATCGGCGCGAGATCCCGCACCGTGTCCCCCAGACCGACCACCAGCTCGCCGGCCAGGCCGCGGGCCGCGACCGCCACCGGGGGCGGCGCCACCACCTCCGCGCCGCTCTGGTGAAACACCGCCAGGCCATAGAGCGCCACGAAGAAGATCGGCAACAGGGAGGCGAAGGCCACCATGCCGAAGCCGTCCAGCAGCGGGTCGCGGCCGCGGAGCTGGCTGGCCAGGCCGCCCCCCAGGGCGGCGATCAGGGGGACGGTGACGCTGGAGGTGGTGATGCCCCCGGCATCGAAGGCGATCCCCACCACCTCCGGCGGACAGACGAGGGTCAGCCCCATGGTCGCCAGGTAGCCGCCCATGAGGTACCAGTGGAGGGGGTGACCCACGATCAGGCGCAGCACCCCGAGGACCAGAGCGCTCCCCACGGCCACGGCCACGGTGACGCGCAACGACAGCGTCGTGATCCGCCCGCCCGAGGCCAGCTCGGCCTTGGCGGCGGTCGCCAGGAGGGTCGGCTCGGCAACGGTAGCGCCGAACCCCATGCAGAAGGCGAAGGCCAGCAACAAGGGCAGATTACCGCGCCCGGCAAAGCCGTCGGCCAGCCCCTCCCCGAGGGGGAAGAGGGCGAGCTGCAGGCCGCGGGTGAAGAGGAACAGCCCGCCGAGGGTGAGGGCCAGCCCGGCCCCCAGCCGTCCGGGTGAGCCCAGGCCACCGCCCACCAGGAGCTGGGTGCCGGCCAGGAGGACGGCGAGGGGGAGAATGTCGCCCAGGGTCCGCGCCAGCGGCAGGGATAGGCGCCGCAGGAGGGAGAGGAGGGGCATCGTGGGTACCGGGTCGCGCCAGCGGCGTGGGATCCGCCGGCGTCAGAGGGAGACCTCCACCTGCGGCGCCGCCCCCTCCGCGTCGTCCACCTCCGGGCTGCACACGAACAGGCGCTCCGGGGCGATGCCGCGCTGGGCGAGGTAGTCGGCCACCGCCTCGCCGCGCGCCTGGGCAAGCTGGCGCAGGGCCTCCAGGGGCAGCCCCGGCTCGGCGGTGGCCGGCTCGCCGGCGGCGCCCTCGGCCGGGGCCTCGGCTTGGTCCGGGCCGGCGTCCCCCTCCTCCGCGGGGAGCGCCTCGCCCGCGGGTGCGGCCAAGGCAGGCGCATCGGCGGCCACGGCGATCCCGCACAGCTTGAGGCGCACCCCCGGCCGCTCCTCCAGCCGCTCGGCGAGGGCGTCCAGGTAGTCGGTGGCCGCCGCGTCGAGGGTGGCCTCACCGGGGGCAAAGGCCACCGGGTCGAAGCGCAGGGCCGTGGCGAGGCTCACCACCTTGCCCGCGGCCAGGGCGACCGCCGCCGGCGAGCTGACCACCGCCACGTAGGTCACCACCGCCTTGTTGATCGCCTTCACCAGGGCAGTCGCCACCACGTTGCGCACGGTCTGTCCGAGGCGCGGCGCGGGGTCGCTCAGGTCGCCCGTCACGGGCACCTTCAGGCGGATGTTGTCATCGCGGTCGCGGAGCAGGGCGAGGACGGTGTTCACCGGCAGCCCGAGCCCCTGGCTGAGGGAGTCTTTCTCCTCCGCCGTGAGGCGGACCATCTCCAGCTTGTTGACCAGCCACTCGCTCTCCGCGCTCAGGGCGCCGTGGTCGATGGCGATGTCGAGGTCGGCGTCGAGGTGACCGCTTTTCAGGCGGTAGCCCACGGCGGTAGTGGTGTAGGAGGTGAGGGGGGTGAGGTCGATGGAGGTGAGGCTCCCCTTCAGGGCGAGGGTCGGTCGGGCGGCGAACGGCGCCACCGTGCCGGTGACGCTCAGCTCCGCATACTTGCCGAGCTTGGCGCGCGCCTCGACGGGGCTGGCCTGGTTGGGCTGGGCCTGATCCAGGGCCTCGACGCGCAGGAAGAGCGGCTCGGCCGCGAAGTGGAAGGGGGGATCGACGCTCTCGTCCGCAAAGGTGAAGGCGCTCTCCCCGGCGATCTCGAACCGGTCGACCCGCACGACCACGCCGCGCCCCGTCGTTGCCGCGGCGGGCGGGCCACTCGTCCCGGCCGCCGGCGGCTCGGCCGTCTCCACCGCCTCCGCCTCGGGCGGCAGCCAGCGCGCCAGGGACAAGGTCCCGTCGGCGGCGCGGCTCACGGCGCCGCGCAGGGCGTCGAGGCGCACCGAGTCCACCTCCACCTGCTTGCCAGCCCACACCCGGGTGCCGTCTACCGCCAGCTCCCCGAGGGTGACGGTGTAGGTCGCGGGCTCCTCGCCTTTCCCGGTTGCCGTCTCCGGGAGGGCGCGCAGGCTGGCGAGGCGTAGGGTGGCGACCTCGACGAGGTCGTTCCCCTCCACCCGCAGGCCGGCGACCTTCAACCCCGCCCACGACGCCACCTCACCGCGCTCCGGATCGACGGCGCGTAGCCCGTCCACCGCCACCTCGCCGGTGACCAGGAAGGGTCGGCCGGCCGGCACCGCGGCGGTGGCGTAATCGACACTCCCCTGCCACGTGGCGCGCCCCTGGGTGATCCGCAGGGGCGCCGCCGGCAACGCGAGGTCGAGGTCGGTGAGGGTGAGCCCGCCGCGGGTGGCGACCGCCGGCGCGCCCGGCGCCAGGTCCAGATCCACCGTACCGTCCCAGGCGAGGGAGAGGTGGTGCAGGGCCGCCTGGGGTGTGGTGGCGCGCAGATCGTCGAGGGCCGTGGTGCCGCTCACGGTCAGGGTCGCGGCGCCGGTCGCCGGGTGGTAGCGGGCCGTGACCTTCAGGTCGGCGTCGAGGGTGCCGGCCACCCCCTCCACGGCCGGTCCGCGCAGGAGCGGCTCGATCCAGGCGAGGGGCAGACCGCCCACCCGCAGGGCCGTGTCGGCCTCGGGCTCGGCCCGGAAGGGTCGCGCGTCGCCGGCGACCTCAACGCGGCCGCCGTTCACCTCGCCCTCGAGGTCGAAGGGCGTCGTGGCGTCCGGCTGCCAGCTCGCCAGGGGGCCGACATGGGCGCGGTGGATGGCGGCGGTGACGGCGAGATCGGGGTCGCGGTAGCGGACCTGCACGTCGCGCAGGTCGATGGTGCGGACGGCGATCCCCCACGGCTTGCCCGGCTCCTCCTCGGCGTCGGCCTGGGCGGCGGCAGCGCCACCGAGATGGAGGCCGCCGATCGAGATCGTCCCGTCCGCGGCGCGCACCACGTCGGCCTCCGCCCCCGCGACCGCCACCGCCTCCACCACGGCCCGTCGCCGCACCAGGGGCCACCACGCCACCCGCACCCACGCGCGGCGCACGGCGAGCCGCTCCTGGGCCGGGGAGACCATTGCCACCCCTTCGATGCCCAGCTCGCCGAGGAAGGGGTTGAGGTCGACGTCGTCGATGGCCACCTCGGCCATCCCCTGGCGGTACAGCCAGCGCTCCGCCCCCCAGCGCAGGCCGATGGGGAGGAGCACCAGGGCGGCCGCGACCACCGCGAGGGCGACGATTGGCCAGTACCGCCGCGGGGAGGCGGTGACGGCGATCGCAGGCGGCTCGGGGGACGGCAACGGGGACATCACTCCTCCATGGTTTGCGGACCCGGGTGAGGTCCTCGGCCCACCGGAGGAGACATGAATCGCGCACGGAAGGGAAGGTCGAGGGCGCGGCCCCGCCCCGGCCGGCGCCCCGGTCGATTTGTAGTATCGCGGCCGGCGCGGTATAGGTGACACTTTTTAACAGATAAGGTTTATTGGGTTTTTGGGGCCGGCCGATGAGGGGGGGCAACCGACCTCCTATCCCCGGAACGCCATGCAGACCCTGCTCGATGCCTTCAAACTCGCGTTGTTCAACGAGGTGAAGGCCCGGGCGTTTTACCGCCGCGCGGCCGAGGTGACGCGGTACAACGACGCGCGCCTCTGGCTCCTGTCCCTCGCCGGCCTGGAGGAGGACCACGCCCACGCCATTGCCCGGCGGGTAGGGGGCGACAGTTTCGCCGCCGGCTTTGACGCCCGCGGCTATATCGACGAGTTACAGGACACCCTCGACTCGGTGCTGACACCCGAAGAAGAGGCGGTCGTCCTGGAAGGGGAGCGATCGGCGGTCTTCGACCTCGCCAAGTCGATGGAGCTCACGGCCAGCGAGATCTACCACGCGATGGCAGAAGGGATAGCCGACCCAGAACTGGCGCAATTCTTCTTCTCCCTCTCCAGGCAGGAGCGGGGCCACTACGAAGAGCTGCTCAAGATCGAACACACCCTGAGGCTGGTGGCCGGGGAGGCCGGCGGCGAGTAGTGGGCGTAACGGCCGACGGGGGTCGGCCCTACGCGTAGGGCGGGTTTCAACCCGCTGGGCAGAACCGGTAACATTTACTGTCCCGCTACCCCATGCCTGCCCACACTCCCCAGCTCGCCGTGATCGGCGCCGGCCCCGGCGGTTACGCGGCGGCCTTCCTGGCCGCCGACCTGGGCATGACGGTGACCCTCATCGACGCGGCCCCCCTCCCCGGCGGTGTCTGCCTGCACCGCGGCTGTATCCCCTCCAAGGCCCTGCTGCACGCGGCGGCCCTGCTCGGCCAGGCGCGCGATGCGACGCGCATCGGCATCACCTTCGCGGAGCCCACCATCCACCTGGAACGGCTCCGCGCCTGGAAGGACGAGGTGGTGGAGAAGATGTCCCGCGGCCTCGCCCAGATGGGCAACGGTCGCGGCGTCACCTATCTCCAGGGCCGTGCCCGGCTCCTCGACGGCCGCACCGTGGAGGTGACGCCGCCCGACGGTGGCGCGCAGACCCTCGCCTTCGACCACGCCATCCTCGCGACCGGCTCCCGGCCCGCCCCTCCTCCGGCCTTCGCCCTGGACTCGCCGCGGCTCATGGACTCCACCGCGGCCCTGGAGCTGGAGGCGATCCCGGAGTCCCTCCTGGTGGTCGGCGGCGGCTACATCGGCCTGGAGCTGGGCACGGTCTACGCCGCCCTCGGTACCAAGGTCACCTGCGTGGAGATGACCGGCGAGCTCATGCCCGGCGCCGACCGCGACCTGGTGAAGATTCTCACCCGCCGCCTGCGCAAGGCCTTCGCAGCGATCCACGTCGACACGTTGGTCACCGCCCTGGAGGAGACCCCCGACGGGCTGCGGGCACACCTCCAGGGCAAGGGGCCGGAGGCGGGCGTCTTCGACCGGGTGCTGGTCGCCACCGGCCGGCGGCCGAACAGCGAGGGCCTCGGCCTGGAGAGCACGGCGGTGGTGGTGGATGGTCGCGGCTTCCTCCAGGTGGACCCCAGCCGCCGCACGGCCGAGCCCACCCTGTACGCCATCGGCGATCTCACGGGCGAGCCGATGCTCGCCCATAAGGCCTCCCACGAGGGGCGGGTGGCGGTGGAGGCGATTCACGGCCGCAACGTCGCCTTCGAGCCCCGCGCGATCCCGGCGGTCGCCTTCACCGATCCCGAGATCGCCTGGTGCGGCCTCACCGAGACGGCGGCCGAGGCCCAGGGCCGCGCCGTCCAGATCACCCGCTTCCCCTGGGGGGCGTCGGGCCGGGCCACCACCCTCAACCGCAATGACGGCCTCACCAAGCTGCTCGCCGACCCGAAGAGCGGCCGGCTGCTGGGCGCGGGCATCGTCGGCGCGGGCGCCGGGGAGCTCATCGGTGCCGCCGTCCTGGCCATGGAGATGGGCGCCACCGCCGGCGACGTCGCCCTCACCATCCACCCCCACCCCACCCTCTCCGAGACCTTCATGGAGGCGGCCGAGCTGTTCACCGGCCGCTGCACCCACCTGCCTCCGGTACAATGAAACCGCTCCTGGGGGGAGTGGCAGCATGGTCTGGCCATGGCACCCGCGGCCGGCAGGCAAGGCGCGACCGTTGCGGGTTGGGCAGCCAGCTCGGGCGGTGGCTTGCGGTGGCGCTCGCCGTGGTCACCCTCGGCTGGGCCGGCCCGTCAGTCGCCGCGGACGACCGGATGGCCGGGGTGGCGGATCTGATCCGCAACCATCTTGTCGAGCAGGGCGGGGCCCTGCTCTTCACCCGCGCCGGAGTGTCCCTCCACGACCCCCTCGCCGTGGAGCAATTCTACCGCCAGCGCGGCTTCGTCCCGGCCTGGTCCGAGGAGCTCCACCCGTCGTCCAATGCCGATGTCCTGGTGGCGGCCGTCCGTGCCGCCGAGGGGGAGGGGCTGGCGCCGGATCACTATCATCTCGCAGCGGTGACCGACCTGCTCGCCATCGCACGCCGGGCGCCGCACCCCGAGACTGCGCCCCCCGCGGCCCTCCTGGCCGACCTGGACCTCCTCCTTACCGACGCCTTCCTTCTGCTGGGCTGCCACTACTCCAGCGGTTGTGTGAACCCGATTACCGTCGCCTCCGAGTGGTATGCCCGCCGGCGACCGGTCGACATCGGCGGGATCCTGGAGGAGGCCCTGCGGGAGCAGCGGGTGGACGAGGCCCTGCAACGCCTCCTGCCCCTCAGCCCCGCCTACCAGCGCCTGCGCGCGGCCCTGGAGCGGTACCGCACCTTCGCCGCCGGTGACCGCTGGGCTAGCGTGCCGGATGGCCCCCTCTTACGCCGCCCGATGGTGGACCCGAGCGTGGCCCTGCTACGGGCGCGCCTGGCGGCCACCGGCGACCTGCCAGCCGAGGCGCGTCAGGGTGAGCCATTCGACTCGACGGTGCGAGGTGCCGTGCGCCGCTTCCAGGCGCGCCACGGCTTGGCGGTGGATGGCGTGGTCGGGCCGGCGACCCGCCGCGCCCTCAACGTCCCGGCGACGGCACGGCTCCGCCAGATCGAGATCAACCTGGAGCGGTTGCGCTGGAGCCCGGACAAGACGGCCGGGCGGGTGATCCTGATCAACATCGCCGACTTCCGGCTGGAGGTGATCGAGCATGGCCAGCCGGTGATGGCGATGCGGGTGGTGGCCGGCAAGCCGTACTGGCACACCCCGGTGTTCACCGCCCAGATGACCTACCTGGTGCTCAATCCGTCGTGGAACGTGCCGCCGGAGATCACCACCTCGGAGGTCTTGCCGGGGGTGGGCCGCGATCCCGGCTATCTCGCGCGCCTCGGCCTCAACGTGCTCTCGGGGTGGGGCAGGAGTCTGCGGGTGGTCGACCCCGGGAGCGTCGACTGGCGGGCGGTCAACACCGCAACATCCCCGTATCGCTTCCAGCAACCGCCCGGTCCCACCAACCCCCTGGGCCGTATCAAGTTCATGCTCCCCAACCCGTTTCACGTCTACCTGCACGACTCGCCGGCGCGGGAGTTGTTCGCCCAGCCGGTGCGCGCCTTCAGCCATGGCTGTATACGGGTGGAGGAGCCACTCGACCTGGCGCTTTACGCGTTGCGCGGCTCGCGGTCGTGGACCCACGAGGCATTGCTGGCGGCCATTGCCACCGGCGGCGAACAAACCATCTGCCTCCGGGAGCCGTTGGACGTTACCTTCCTCTACCTCACCGCGTGGGCCGATGAGGAGGGGCGGCTCCAGTTCCGCGAAGACGTCTACGACCGCGATGCCTTCCTCGCCCGCGCCCTGCACGAAGCGACCCCGATCCGCCCGTAACCCTTTTTCTGATTCGCCATGCCCGATCCCACCGATCTCCTCGACACCCTGCCACCGCCACCCGCGGCCACCGCGGGGCGGTTGGACCGCCGCCGCTTCCTGTGCGGCGGCATGGCCGCGCTCGCCGCCGCCCTGTTGCCCACCCCGGCTCTCGCCGCCCTCCGTACGGCCACGGCCACCCTTCCCCCGGAACGTACCCTCACCCTGTACAACAGCCACACCGGCGAATCCCTGCGAGCCACGTACTGGCGCCACGGGGCCTACCTCCGCGACGCCCTCGCAGAGATCGACTACCTCCTCCGCGACCATCGCACCGGGGATGTGCAGACCATCGAGCCGACCCTCCTCGATCTCCTCTCCACCCTGCACGCGCGGCTAGAGAGCCGGGACCCCATCCACGTCATCTCGGGCTACCGCTCCCCGGCCACCAACGCCGCCCTGCGCAACCACGGCCACGGCGTCGCGCGCCACAGCCTGCACATGGCGGGCATGGCGGTCGACTTCGACCTCCCGGACCGCGACCTGCCGGCTATCCGCCGCGCCGCCATCGCCCTGCGCGGCGGCGGCGTCGGCTACTACCCGGAGTCGCAGTTCGTCCACGTGGACGTGGGCCCGGTGCGCCACTGGTAACGGGCACTTGCGCTCCGGCGCCCCCGCAGCGGCTCCGCTTCGAGCTGTTCACCGGCCGCTGCACCCACCTGCCGCCGGGGCGCGGAGCGGCGCTCGGCTCGCGCTCGCCGCAACGTTGGACCGGCGCGGGTTACAACCCGTGCTTCTTGAGCTTGCTCCACAGGGTGTGCTCGCCGATCCCGAGGAGGGCCGCCGCCTCGCTCTTGCGGCCCTCCGCGGCGGCCAGCGCCTGGAGGATCGCCGTGCAGTTGATCGGCACGAACGGCTCATCCTTTTGAGGTCGGTCAGGACCAGGGCGACGCTCTCGCCCTGCAGGTACTCGAGGGCGTCCTCGGCGCTCGCCATGGCCGTCGACGCAAGCCCCAGCCGCTCGAGGAGGATCTCCAGCACCCGCCAAGCTGCGCCGATCGTCGTCGACCACCAGGACCCGTTTCACGGTTGCCCCGCCGCGAAGAGCAGCAGCTTGCCGCGCAATGACAACGCCGGTACGGTCGTCGAAAGATCGTGATCCGCTGGCTCTTCCGTCATGTCAGGATTTATGCCTCGCTACCGACCGGAGCGTATCACCGGCCGCGGCTGCGCTGCCCGTTTCGGCGTGCTGCTCGTCGGGCTGATGTGCAGCGTCGCCGGCGCCGCGAACGGCGGCGAGCCGCTGGTCTCCGGCCACCCGACCTACGGCGAGGCGCCGCCGTGGTCGCATGCCAGCCCCATCGGGGCCATCGAGTACCGCGCGGGCCGTGGCCTTCAGCTCGGCCCAACGGGGTTGAACATCGGTGGCTTTTCCTCGTTCGAGTCGGTGCGGGACGAGGGGGAGGCGACCACGGTCGCCCTCGAGGGGATCAACCTTCTCGTGCTCTACGAGCCGCGTGACTGGCTGCGGGCCTTCGTCGAGATCGAGGCGGGTCCGATCTTCGAGTACGAGGCGGACGGGGGTGACTTCCGCTCCCGGCCAACCGTCGAGCTCGAGCGCTTCTACCTGGACCTCGAGCGCAGCGGGCGCCGCAAGGTACGGCTGGGACGGTTCCGTACGCCGGTCGGCCGCGGAAATCGGGTGCCTGCCGAGCCCTTCGTGTGGACGGCGAACGATCCGGTCTTCCTGCAACTGGCCTTCGCCGATCGCGAGACCGGCGGGATGCTCTTCGGCTCCGGCTATCCGGCCGCGGGGACCCTCAGCTACTGGCGCTGTGGCCAGGCCGCCGAGTGGTACCTCGGCCGGTGGACGCTGACCAGCGAGCTCACCGCCACGGACGGGGAGGTCGAGGAGCTGGAGCTCTGGGGCGCCTACCCGCAGGCGGTGTTCGAGGCCGTGCCCACGTTCTATCTCCGCCAGCGGCGCTGCTGGGCCACGGGTGAGGCGATCGTGCCGGTGAATCGCGAGGCCGAGTGCACGGCCCGGGCGCGCTTCACCCGCGCCGTGTTCGGTGGCGCGGCGCGCTGGCTCGTCACCTACTGGAACCGGCAATACTTTCGTGGCGTCCTGCCCCCCGCGACCCTCGCCACGGACGAGGCGGTCAAGCGGTTCGTGGGGTCGGTGCCCAACGCGATCGGCTACCTGGTCGCACGCGCCGTCGACGACTCGGTGCGGGTGGGGGTGCGGCTGGATCGGCGGTAGATCCCCGCCGGCGATGACGGCCCGGTACGGTGGCGGCCGACCACAGCCCGCGACACGCGACCGCGTGCCCACCCCGTCGAACGAGACCCGACCCGCCGAGGGACTGCCGACCCCGGCGTGCCCCTGCCGATTCCGGCCGCGGCCCACGCCGGCCCGGCCGCCGCATCGACGGCCGCACCACGGGGAATGGCTGTAAAATAAGCGTACCGGTGAGGGGCTCTTCGGCGTGGCCCACCGCGCGGCCGACGGCATGGCGCTTGCTCTATCGCAGATAGAGGCGGCGGTGGGCGCCATGCGCGGCGCCCGCTGTCGCCGGACAAGAATCCATTCGTTGAAAGGAGGTCGTGATGAGCACGCACATCCACAGTCTCTTGGTTCTCGGCTCGGGGATGGTCCTGGTAAGCCTCGCCGGGAGGCCCGCTGCCGCTGGGGGCATGCTTGAGCCGGTCTTCAATCCCGCCAACTTCTCCAGCCCCACCACCATCGACAACCCGTACTGGCCCCTCGTGCCCGGTACCACCTTCACCTACCACTCCCTGGCGGATGACGAGTGCGAGGTGAACGACGTGCATGTCACCGATGCGACCCCGATCATCGCGGGCATCCTGACGCGGGAGGTCCACGACGAGGTGTGGGAGGATGACGACTGCGATGGCGGCCGCGACTTCCGGGCGGAGGACACTCTCGACCGGTATGCCCAGGACGACGAAGGCAACGTCTGGTACATGGGGGAAGACACGGCGGAGTACTGTGACCGAGATCACCCGGACATGGTGTGCAGCACCGAAGGGTCCTGGGAGGCGGGGGTAGACGGCGCCTTACCCGGCTTCGTCATGCTCGCCGATCCGATCCCGGGGATCTCCTACCCACAGGAGTTTCTCGAGGGGGAGGCCGAGGACATGGCGAAGGTCCTCAGGACCAATGCCAGCGTGTCCCTCATCTTCGACAATCAGATCGACCCCGACGACTACGAGGGCTGCCTGAAGACCAAGGAGTGGTCGCCCCTGGAGAAGGGCGTAGTCGAGCACAAGTTCTACTGTCCGGGGGTGGGACTCGTCCTCATCCACGAGCTCAAGTCCAAGACCGTCCGCGAGGAGTTGGTGAACCTCTCGGGGCCGTGAGGTTGAGTGTCGGATCCTGGGGCGTGGCGTGGCCGGGGAGCCACGGACCCCTCACTCGACGGTGAGGGGTCGGGCGAAGCTCAGGGCGTGGCCGTCGGGGTCGCGGAGGTGGAAGTAGCGCTCGCCCCACGGGGCGTCGCGGGGCGGTGCCTCGGGGGTGAGGTCGAGGGTCAGGGCGGTCCGGTAGAGGGCATCCACGTTGGCGACGTGAAAGATCACCCGGCCCCACCATGCGCCGGCCGGTGACGGCGGCGCCGCGATCAGATTGAGAAAGCCTGCGCCGGCGTGGAAGCTGGTGAAGTCGGCCCCCTCACCCCCGGAGCGCAGGCGAAAGCCGAGGGTGCGGTAGAAGCGGACCGCGCGCGCCATATCGGCGGTGGCGAGGGTGACGGCGCTGATCGCATCGATGGGGCCGTCGGCCGTGGCGGGGGAGGGAAGCTCCATGACGCCGCGATGGTGCCACACCGGCGCCACGGGCACAGCCGCCGGGGCCGGACCGCCGGCGGCGCCGGAGAGAGCCAGGGTCGCGGACGCCCGACGACGGATCGCCGGGAAGGCCGCCACCCAACACGCGCGATTCGCAGTATGCTTTAAGACAACCTATGAGATTGTATTTTCGATGGAAAGGGGCACGCCATGTGGACGATGACCGAGGTGTTCAAGATGGCCCTCTACAACGAGGTGCGCTCCCAGCTCTTCTACCAGAAGGCGGCGGCGACCGCGGAGCGCGACGAGAGTCGATCGTGGCTCCGCTCCCTGGCGACGATGGAGGAGAACCACGCCCGGCAGATCGCCGAGCGCATCGCCAAGGACGGGGAGGCGATCGGGTTCGACCCGATGGCCTACGTGGACAAGCTCACCGCCAACGTCCATCCGTCGTTTTTCGAGGATGCGGACGAGGTCCTACGCCACGGCGACGTCGGCGCGGTCTTCGCCTTCGCCAAGGAGATGGAGCTCACCGCGCGCAACACCTACGAGGTACTGGCGGAGGGGACCGAGGTGCCGGAGCAGCGCGAGTTCTTCACCGCCCTCGCCGGTCAGGAGCAGGGCCACCACGACGAGTTGAGCCGGATCGAGGACAGCCTGGCGGTACACGGGTGACCTGACCGGCATTCTCACCATGAATCGGCTACCACGGCGCGGCCGGGGGCCAGGGGTCGGGGGCCAGGGGTCAGGGGATGGAAGGGGTCATGGACGACACGCCAATCCCGGGGGCGGCGGCCCGACCCGAGGAGGTGGAGCTGCGCGAGTGGCTCGACTCCTTCGACTATGTCCTGGCCGGGGATGACCCGGCGCGGGTGCGGCGCCTGCTCCATGCCCTCCAGGCGCGGGCCCAGGGGGCGGGGGTGCCGATCCCGTTCTCCGCCAACACCCCGTACCTCAACACCATCCCGGCGTCGGCCGAGCCGCCCTATCCCGGCAGTCGCGAGATCGAGCGGCGCATCAAGAGCCTGGTGCGCTGGAACGCCATGGCCATGGTGGTCCGCGCCAACCGCGAGGCGGAGGGGATCGGCGGCCACATCTCCACCTACGCCTCCGCCGCCACCCTCTACGAGGTCGGGTTCAACCACTTCTTCCGCGGCCGCGCCAAGGGGGTGGACGCGGACCAGGTCTACTTCCAGGGCCACGCGGCCCCGGGGATCTACGCCCGTGCCTTCCTCGAGGGACGCCTCTCCGAGGCGAAGCTGGCGGCGTTCCGCCGCGAGCGGGCGCCGGGCGGCGGTCTCTCCTCCTACCCTCACCCGTGGCTCATGCCCAGCTTCTGGGAGTTCCCGACCGTCTCCATGGGGCTCTCGCCCCTGCTCGCGATCTACCAGGCGCGCTTCAACCGTTACCTGGAGGACCGCGGCCTGAAGCCGGCCGGGCGCGGCAAGGTGTGGGCCTTCCTGGGGGATGGGGAGACCGACGAGCCCGAGAGCCTGGGGGCGATCTCCCTGGCGGCGCGGGAGCGTCTCGACAACCTGATCTTCGTGGTGAACTGCAACCTGCAACGCCTCGACGGCCCGGTGCGCGGCAACGGCAAGATCATCCAGGAGCTGGAGGCGGTGTTTCGTGGCGCGGGCTGGAACGTGATCAAGGTGATCTGGGGCGGCGACTGGGACGCCCTCCTGGCCGCCGACTCCGACGGCCTGCTGGTGCGGCGCATGGAGGAGACCGTCGATGGCTGGTACCAGAAGTACTCGGTGGCGAGCGGCGCCTTCACCCGCGACCACTTCTTCGGTGCCGACCCCCGGCTCGCCGCCCTGGTCGCCCATCTCACCGACGACCAGATCCACCGCCTGCGCCGCGGCGGCCATGACCCCGCCAAGGTGTACGCCGCCTACAAGGTGGCGGTCGCCCATGTGGGGTCGCCCACCGTCGTGCTGGCCAAGACCATCAAGGGGTATGGCCTGGGGGAGGCGGGGGAGGGACGCAACGTCAGCCACCAGCAGAAGAAGCTCAACGAGCAGGAGCTGCGCGAGTTTCGCGCCCGCTTCGGCATCCCGATCTCGGACGAGGAGGTGGCCGAGGCGCCGTTCTACCAGCCGGACGAGGAGGGCGCGGAGATGCGCTACCTGCGGGAGCGGCGCCAGGCCCTGGGGGGGCCGATCCCCTATCGGCGGGTCGACTGCCCAACCCTGCCCGAGCCGCCGGCGGAGCTGTTCGCCGAGTTCCACGCCGGCACCGGGGAGCGCGCCGTCTCCACCACCATGGCCTTCGTCCGCCTCCTCACCAAGCTGCTCAAGGAGCCGGAGATTGGCCAGTTCATCGTCCCCATCGTGCCGGACGAGGCGCGCACCTTCGGCATGGAGGCCCTGTTCCGCCAATGCGGGATCTACTCCCACGTGGGCCAGCTCTACGAGCCGGTCGACGCCGACAGCCTGCTCTATTACCGCGAGGCCCAGGACGGCCAGATCCTGGAGGAGGGGATCACCGAGGCCGGGTCGCTGGCCTCGTTCATCGCCGCCGGCACCGCCTACGCGACCCACGGCGTGCCCACCATCCCGGTCTTCCTGTTCTACTCCATGTTCGGGATGCAGCGGGTGGGCGACCTGGTGTGGGCCGCCGGCGACATGCGCTGCCGCGGCTTCTTGGTGGGCGCCACCGCGGGACGCACCACCCTCGCCGGCGAGGGGCTCCAGCACCAGGACGGCAATAGCCACCTCCTCGCCCTGCCGGTGCCCGACCTGGCGGCCTTTGATCCCGCCTTCGCCTTCGAGCTGGCGGTGATCGTGCGCGACGGCCTGCGGCGCATGTACACGGAGGGCGAGCCGCGCTTCTACTACCTCACGGTCGGCAACGAGACCTACCCCCAGCCACCCATGCCGGACGGGGTGGAGGAGGGGATCCTCAAGGGGCTCTACCGCTTCCGCCCCGCCGCCGACGTGGGCGAGCGGCCCGAGGCGCAGCTCCTCGCCAGCGGTGCCCTGGTGAACGAGGCCGTTCGTGCCCAGGACCTCCTCGCGGACCAGGGGGTGGCCGCGCACGTGTGGAGCGTCACCAGCTACAAGGAGCTGCACCGGGACGGTCTGGCCACCGAGCGGTGGAACCGGCTCCACCCGGAGGCGGAGCCACGGGTCCCGTACCTCCGCACCTGCCTGGAGGGGGCCAATGGTCCGATCGTCGCGGTCTCGGATTACGTCACCGCCCTCGCCGGCGCGGTCGCCCGCTGGCTGCCGCGCCCCCCCACCTGCCTGGGCACCGACGGCTTCGGCCGCAGCGAGACCCGCGCCGCCCTGCGCGACTTCTTCGAGGTCGACGCCCGCCACATCGCCCTCGCGGCCCTCACCGCCCTGGCGCGGGAGGGGCGGCTGGACGCGGCGACGGTGGTCCGCGCCCGGGACAAGTGGGCCATCGACCCGGAGCGGCCGGACCCGGTGGGGGTGTGACCGCGACGAAATCGTAGCGGTGAAAAGGATCGTCCTGTGACGCACCGGATCCATAGGCTCTGCGGTAGTCAGTGGAGGGAGCGATGAAGGCATCCGAGCTGCTGGTCCGTTGTCTGGAGAACGAGGGGGTGGCGCGGATCTTCGGCCTCCCGGGCGAGGAGAACCTGGACGTGATGGATGCCCTCCTCGACTCGCCGATCCACTTCGTCCTGTGCCGCCACGAGCAGGGCGCCGCCTTCATGGCGGACGTCCACGGCCGCCTCACCGGCGAGGCCGGGGTGTGCCTCTCCACCCTCGGCCCCGGGGCGACCAACCTGGTCACCGGCGTGGCGGACGCCAACCTCGATCACGCCCCCCTGGTGGCGATCACCGGCCAGGCCGGCCTGGCGCGTATGCACAAGGAGTCCCACCAATATCTCGATCTGGTGCGCCTGTTCGAGCCGATCACCAAGTACAACGCCCAGGTGAAGCGCGCCCAGACCCTGCCGGAGGTGGTGCGCAAGGCGTTCAAGGTGGCGCGCACGGAGAAGCCCGGCGCCTGCCACATCGACCTGCCGGAGGATGAGGCGGCGGCGGTGGTGGAGGACGCCGCGCCGCTGCTTCGCCAGCAGCCGTTCACCCCGGTCCCGTCCGACCGCCAGATCGATCGCGCCGTGGCGGTCCTGCGCGAGGCGCGGGCGCCCCTGATCCTCGCCGGCAACGGCGTGATCCGCGGCCGCGCCGCCGCGGCCCTGGCGCGGTTCGCCGAGCGCCTCAACATCCCGGTCGCCCACACCTTCATGGCCAAGGGGGCCATCCCGTACACCAGCCCCCTGTCGCTCGGCTCCGTCGGCCTCCAGGCCCATGACTACATCTCCCGCGGCTTCGACCGCGCGGACTGCGTGATCGCCGTGGGCTACGACCTGGTGGAGTACGCCCCGGAGCAGTGGAACCCGCAGCGGGACAAGCGGATCCTCCACGTCGACGCCTCGCCGGCCGAGGTGGACGCCCACTACATCGTCGAGGTCGGGGTGGTGGGGGAGATCGCCACCGCCCTGGAGCGGATGGCGGAGCGCGCCCCGGCGAGCCAGGACCGGGGCTACGCCTCGCTGAACAACGTGATCCGCGAGCAGCTCGCGGCCCACGCCGACGATCCGGGGTTCCCGGTGAAGCCGCAGCGCATCCTGTCGGAGATCCGCCGTGCGCTGGGGCCGGAGGACATCGTGGTCTCCGACGTCGGCGCCCACAAGCTGTGGATCGCCCGCATGTACCCGGCCCTGGCGCCCAACACCTGCCTGATCTCCAACGGCTTCGCCGCCATGGGCATCGCCCTCCCCGGCGCCATCGCCGCCGCCTTCCTCCACCCGGAGCGGCGCATCCTCGCGGCCACCGGCGACGCGGGCTTCCTGATGAACGTGCAGGAGCTGGAGACCGCGGTACGCGAGAAACGCTCGTTGGTGGTGTTGATCTTCAACGACGGCGGCTACGGCCTGATCGACTGGAAGCAGCGCCAGCACTTCGGCCGGCCCTCGCACGTCGCCTTCGGCAATCCCAACTTCGTCGCCCTGGCCGAGAGCTTCGGCGCCCTCGGCCTGCGGGTGGAGGCGGCCGACGAGCTGAGGCCGGCCCTGGAGACCGCCTTCGCCGCCGGCCGGCCCGCGGTCATCGACTGCCCCGTGGACTACCGGGAGAACCTCCGCCTCACCGAGGAGCTGGGCCACATCACCTGCGCCTTGTGAACCGCGCACCGGCTCGCATCCTCTTGCCCATATTTCCCGCCATAGACCGGTCGGCACCCCGCCACTTCGTGCGGCTCGGAGCCAGAATCGCGGCAAGCCGCCCGGTCTTCACCCCACCAACGCCTTGAAAACACCGTCCGTCGGGTCCTTGTAGAACTCGATGTTGATCTTGGTCCACAGGTCGTCGGGCAGGTCGTTGAGGGCACGCCGGGCGGAGACCGGCATGAGGAGGGTCGCCGCCTGTTTGTCGACGGCGAGCTCGGCGATGGCCATGGGGTTGGTGATCATCTCGACGGAGCCGCCGAGGTTGAGGGGGCCGACGATGATCGTGCCGCCGCGGGTGCTGCGCTCCAGCAGGCCACCCACAAGGGCCACGAGCACAGGGAGGCCGACCCCGGCACCGGACCGGTCCGCGTCGAAGGGTCGGAGCTGGATAGAGTACTCGTGGGCTCTGGCATCCCGGTCGCCGACGAGCTCTTTGGCACGGGCATAGAGGTTCTGCTCGCCAACCTTGACGCTCTCCCGGAACGACGGCGGCACTGGATGGTTGAGAATCTTCACCCCGCCGCCGGGACCCACCGCGATCTCGATCCGGTAGAGCCCGGCGCCCGCCTCTCCTGCGCCGGGGCCGATCGCCCATACCTGCCCCGGTGGCAGCGGGTCGCTGTCGATCGCCTCGTCGCTGTGTAGCTCTGGCGTGGCCACGAACTGCTCGACCCCCTCGATCCCCAGGGTGAAGGAGAAGTGGGTGTTGCGGAACTCGCTCTTCAGGCAGCGCTTCTGTTGCTCCTTCACGCGCCGGCGTGACGCGAGGGCGAGGCGCACGATCCACTCGAGGTCGTCGTCGGCGATCCCCATCTCCGGATCCGGGTAGAGCAGCTTGATCAGGCCGGAGACGGTCTTGTTCACCGCCTCGATGTCGCGGCCGCTCAGGGCGCCACCCCAGAAGACCCGGTTCTGGAGGAGGGACAGGCGGCTCGTCTGCCGCATGCGGCTCCAGCACTCGCTGAGAAAGTCGCTGACCAGACCGAAGTGGTCCGTGAGGTGATCGTTAGGATTCAGCTTCGGAAAGTCCCAGCCGGGCGCGTAGGCGTGGATGCGGTCGTGAAAGGCGGTGTCATCGCGCATCTCCTTGGGCAGGGGGCTCAGGAGATGGCCGATGCGTTGCTGTTGCTGCACGTCCACCTCGAAGTTGCCCACCATGACAATCCCACCGTCCGCGCGGATGGACTCCTTGCCGCGGCTGAACTCGCCGGAGGCCATGTAGCCCTTCATGATGTTGACGCCGTCCTTCTGGTCGAATGAGATCCCCGAGACCTCGTCGAAGCAGACCACGTCGTATTGGCAGACGAGTCCCCGCTGCCCCGTGGCCATGTTCACGAACATCTTGGCCACGGTTGCCTTACCGCCGGAGATGAGGTGGGAGTAGGGCGAGATCTGCTGGTAGATGTGGCTCTTGCCCGTACCGCGCGGCCCCAGCTCCACCAGGTTGTAGTTGCGCTCCACGAACGGGACCATGCGCAGCAAGGCGACCCGTTGGGCGCGCTCATCGAGCGCCGTAGGCTCCAGGCCGACCGAGCGGATCAGGAAGTGGCGCCACTCCTCCGTGGTAAATCCGCGGCGGCCCCGGGCGAGCACGTCGAGGACATCGGGTTTCGACATCTGGATCGGCCGCAGGGAGTCGATCCGAAACGGCCGGCCGTTCCGCTCCTGTGCGAGGACCGGGTCGTACTCCAGGGAGACCTCGGCATAGAAGCCGTCGACCAACATCCGCTCGTTCGCCTTCACCAAGGCGTCGGCGACCTGTACATCCTTGAGGTTGAGGCTGGGCAGCTCGGCCACGTAGCAGTCGTTCCGGGCATCGAGCTTGGCGCGGACGATATCGATCAACTTGACCGACCCCTCCTCCCGTGCCCGCGCCTTGAATAGCTCCTGATCCCCCGTGCGCACGGTGCGTCCCTGGAGCTGCTTCTCGACGATCTCTAGCCCCTCCTGGATCTCCGCGTCGTCGGTGCTCGCACAGTAGCGGCCGAGGAGGAACTCGACGACGTAGGTGGGCACCGGGTATTGCCGGGCATAGCGCCGGACAAGGTCCTTGCGGACCAGATAGCCGGAAAGGGCTTCGGCGGCGATGCGGTCGAGGTGGTCCATCTCGATGGCAGACGTGGTCATGAGTCGCTCCCCACTCGGGTTGGCCTGTGGGCAAGGATGTGGTCGGTGCCGTCCAGCAGGACGAGGACCAGGGCGGCCTCCTCGTGCTCATCTCCCGCCAGCACCAGGCTCACCGAGCCGTCCTCCTCCACCGGCTTGGCCGCGACTACCACCGATGGTCCGGTCGCCCTCTCCAGGCGCAGATCGGCGATCACCTCCCCGCCGCGTCTCTCTGCCTCCACAAAGCAGCGCAGCCCCCGCCAGGTGATCGACCGGATCGATGCCGCCACCGTGACCTCGGTGCTGCGCTCCACAACCAAGTCCGGGATCAGACACTCCTGGATGCTCAGCCCACCGTGGGCGTACTCCGCCCCCTTGTTGAAGCAGGCGATCCCCGGCGCGGTGGCGAACCACTGCTCCGGGTTCCAGTGCCATGGGATGCGCGCCACCTGCGGAGTGGCATTGCCGGTGATCACGGCGCAGCGCGACCAGCGGGTCTCCGTCAGGTGCTTGGGGAGATCGACCTTGGGTAGGCCGTCGGGCAGCAGGAGCCAGCCGTGATCGGTGACCACGCGTACCGCCTTCCAGCCCACCTCCAGGAGGCTGGTGATCCGTACAACCAGTCGCTCCAGCTCTTCGTCGATCTGGCGGGCGAGGCGCGCTCCCAGCTTGTGCCCGAGCGAGTCGATCTCGCCCACCTCCACCCACCCGCGGGCCGGCTTGGACATGGGGGCGTCGAGCACATCGGCCCCCACGATCTGGTAGCCGTCGTTCTCCATGGCGGCACGGAGGGCCGGTGCGTCGGCTGGTCTGCCGCTCTCTGCGAGGTTCGGCGCAAAGTTCTCTCCGAGCTTCGCGCCGGCGACCTGGCCGGCCACGGGTGTCACGGCCGGCTTGGCCGTGGCGGTGACCGTGGGCAGGGCGGCCCAGCGTCGGTTGAGCGCCACGCGGCACCCCAGCCCCTCAAGCCGCTCCGCGAGACGCTGCCCGAGATCGAAGCGCAGGCCGTCGGCGAACAGGAGGCAGACGTCCTCCTCGGCCTCCACGGCGGGCTGCTCACCCGGACCGGGTAACGGCACCCGTTCCACCGCGGCCTGGAAGGCACGGGCCGAATCCTCCAGCCACGGCCCGAGGAGATGGCGCACGGCCGCGCTCACCACCGCCTCATCCGCCGGCGACGATGCGGCGAGGCTCTCCCACGCCGCCGCATCGGCCTGCCAGCCCCGTTCCAGATAGGCAGCAGCCACATCGTCGGGCGTGGTCCCTCCTAGTGACCTCTTCGCCGCCGCCGCTAACCGCGCGAGCGGCGCCAGCACGCCCGCCATGGGGGTTAGCCCCATGCGTGCCCACACCGAGCCACGCCGCTCGCCATGCACCTCTTCCAGGCGGACGATCGCCTCGCACGCCTGACCATGGCCAAGGGCGGGCAGCGTGCCGAGCGCACGGCGCAACCCTTCCTCATCCTCGTCGTTGAGGTCCGGCCACCGCTCTCGATCGAACCGCAGCTCGCTTCCGGCCCCGCTGCGGCGCAGCAGCTTGGCGATTCCGGGATAGCTCGCGGGGGACTCGGCAAAGCGATTCCACACCGCGGCCCACACCCCCTCGCCCCGTCCCAGCCGTTCGCCGGCCACCACATCGGCCTCGGTCTCCGGGTCGAAGCTCAGCTCCTCGCGACAGCGATTGCCGAAGGCGCCCCAGCCGTTCGCCCCGAGATGTGCGCGCGTCCCTTCCGGGTTGCCCATCCAGCGCAACAGATCGCGCATCACATCCGCGGCGAGCATCCGGTCGAAATCATCCGCCTGGAGGTGGCGGCCCGTGAGTTGCGATACGGGAGTGAGCGCCACCTCCGGCAACGCCCGTAGCAGGGCGTCGAGGGTGGCGCGGTCGCGAGCGATGTCGAGGCCGAGAGAGTAGAAGCGGCCTCCGGCCGCTTGCGACCCTGAGTCACGCGGCGAGACGCCGCGTCTACTCTCTTGCGAATCCAGGTCACGCGGCGAGACGCCGCGTCTACTCTCTTGCGAATCCAGGTCACGCGGCGAGACGCCGCGTCTACCGAGAAAGGCCATGACGGTCCAGTCGCTGCCGTTGGCCTGCACCCAGAGCGCACCGCGATACAGCAGCTCCACCAGGGGCCGCAGGGCGTCGCGACACTCCTCCCCGGCACGCAGCTCCTGGCGCGCCACCCCCGGCAGGTAGACGATGGGGGCGCGTCCCTCCGGTAAGGACGGCTCGTCCAGCGTCCCGTCCACCACGCACCGGATCCAGATCGCGGGACCGGTGCGCGCCTCCGGCCGGTAGTCCCCCAGCACCAGCAACTCGTCGAGCTGTCCTTGCAACACCTCGACGAGGGGACGCCACTCGCCCTTCGGATCGGTCCACAGGATCGCCGCCGGTCGCTCCTGACCGTCGAGGGCCGCGTTCTTCCCGCGCAGGCTCTCGCTCAGGCGGTCGAGGACGGTGGTTGCCGAGGGTGGTGATGGGGACGAGGGCGGGTGACTCATCTCACCCCTTAACCAGAAACGCCGTGCCACCGAGCGCTTTTTGGCTCGCCGATGTGCGATAAAAGACCTTGCAAGACAAGGCGTTACGCGCCCGTGCCCAAGTTATGCGCGCGCATATCGCGTTCATAACGCTCATTTCTCGTCCGGTGCCTCGCCACCTTGGAGCCGGAGCGTCACCCGCACGAACTTGCCTCCCTCGTCCTGAGTCAGTTCCGCATCGGTGCCGTTGAACTCGCGCATCGCCCGGCGCATCACCGGCCACCCTCTGCCTCGCTGCTCCATGGCGCCCATGACCAGCATGTAGTTCGCCATCAGCTCGTTGCGCGACCGCGGGTGGCCGCCGGCGTGGACGCTGTCCACCGTGAGGTAGAAGCGGCCTCCGGCCGCTTGTTTTTTTGAGTCACGCGCCTGGAAGGCGCGTCTACTTTGGTTCGGGAGAGTCCCCGGGCTCGTGATGGCGATGCGATCGGCAAAGACTTCGAGGAGCACCTTCGAGCCGGTGATCGCGTAGTCACGATGGACCACCGCATTGACCAGTGCCTCCCGGAGCGCCTTCTCCGGAATCAGCGGGATGTCCTCGCGGATGAGGCCGCTGTATCTCTCCCGCCACCCGAGGACGTGGATCCAGCCGAGCGCCCGCTGCACCTGCTCGTCCAAACGCCCGTTGGCCTCACCCACCAGCAGGACATCGGATGCGCGATCCCTGCCGGCATAGGCCACACAATTTACCCTGAAGCTCATGGTTCGGCGGAAATGCTGCGGCTCCTTGCCGAAGGCCATCACCCCGTACAGGGTCGGCTGGAGCACCCCGTCGGTCTCGGTCAGGACGCGGAGACCGCGCAGCTCTTCCTCGGTCACGGGCGGCGCCTGCCCGTCTTCCGCCCGCCCCAACCGGCTCAAATAGTTGCGAACAGCTGTGAGGTCGATGTCGGCCTCGCTCCCGGTCTGGATGCTCTGCTTCTCTGCTGAGACACAGCCAGAGAGGGCATTGCTTTGGATGTCGGTTTGCTCAGCCATGGTTCCTTTGTTTGGAGTACGGATAAAGATGGGGGACTGTGGCAATCCTCATCGCCGCCGAACCCCGCCTTTTCTCCTCAGCCCCAGTCCGTAGAGGAAGAGATCCGCCGCATCGATACGGCCGTCTGGGCGTTGGCGCAGGATGCCAACCTCCACCACATAATCCAGAAACTCACGGGGGTCCTGGAAGGGTGGCTTGCTTCCACTCGCCGACGCACTCCAGGTGCCCTCCATGGCGAAATGGCTCTCCACCTCCCTGCGCTCAACGGGGACTTGGAGACCCGCTAACCTCTGCTTGACGCCATCGATCCAACCCCACTCGTTACGCGCGTGGCCGACGTGCTCCGAGGAGACACGGTCGATGGCCTTACGCAGCGATGTCGGGTGGAGAAGGCGCATCCCGGCAACCGCCTGGGGGGTGTCCGCCTCGATCCGAGCCGCCTCTTCAAAGAGGCGGACCAGCGGTCGTGGAACGGCGCGTCCCCTGCCGTCGCGGATGTGTGCCAAGGGCCAACGGTAGCTGAGCCCCTTCTTGTTGCTGGCCCCCATGTAGGGTCCGATCATTCGTTCGATGATCGGTTGTGCATCCGTCCAGCGTGTGAGTTTGGGGACAAGCCCCAGGACCGAATCCTCGCGCCAATCGATACTACTTTTTGGACTATGCGCGTAGTCGGCCAGCCGTTCGCTTGTGTTGGCGATGCGCCGCAGGAGCATGGCGTAGAGCTGTCTATCGCTCCAGATGAGCTCCACGCGACCCGCGGCGAGCTTGGCAAGATCGGCTCCACCGCTGACGGCAAAGCGGTCGAAGAGGTCCGTGCGCAGAAAGATCTTTGGGCGGATCCGCCGCCACCGACGTGCGTAAGCGGCCCAGAAGGCGACCAGACCCCGCACTCCTGTAGCCATGGCCTCCCAGTCCTCACCGCCAAGGGTGTCGAGATCGTCATAGGCGATGAAGAGATACCTCCCTTCACGTTCCAGTCTTTGATCGAGGCGATCGAGGGCCAGTAGTGGCTCGTCTCCCGCCGCCTGCCAGGCGTCATACACCTGGCTCGCAGCACCGCCAGGGGCATCGAGCAATGGCTCCAGGCCCGTCGCCTCTCCGCGAAGGTGGTCGCGGACGCGTCGCACGAGGTAGGCGAACCAGAGCCCTTGCATCGCCCCTGACCCCTGTTCTTGTTCTTGACCAAGAAAACGGCGGAGTCCGCCGGCGTCGAAGCCATCCCGTCCCAGGGGAAAACCTTTCAGCCACTCCGTACCCGTCGCCGGAGGGAGACGGACGCCCTCGGCCAGACCGGAGATAGACTGCTGTAAGCCGGCGTCGGTCAGTATGCGGAAGATCTCGGTTTTGCCGCTCCCCCGAGGGCCAACGACCAGCACCACGTCGGGATCGAGCATCCGCAGGTGTTCCGTCACCGGATAGAAGGTCTTGGGTAAGCGGCCCTCATCTTCTCCCTCTGCCCGCCCCTGGCTGCCCATCTGGGCGAGGTCGCGGAGCAGATCGATCCGCTCCTCGGTACGCAGGTTACTCATGGGTCGTTTCCTCGAAGCGCGCCGCGATGCGGTCGGCGAGCCGACGGTACTCGGGGCCCTCGGCTAGAAGATCCGCGACCTCAGCGACATCGCGAAAGTGCGCGAGCTTCAAATCGTAGGAAAGGGGCACCGGAACATGTGGCGCGTCCTCGGTATCGAGGTCGCTGGTGTCCCACAGGCGATCCTCGTCCATGGTGGATTCCGCGAAATAGCGTTCGGAGAACTCGTCCGCCGCCCGGGTGGCAAAGGACTCGCGCGCCTGTTTTGCGGTCTCGGTGTCCGCGGGAACCATGGCCTGGACCAGGATGCAGTCGCTCTGCGGCAGTCCCCGTGCGACCCGGCGTGCACCAAGACGGTCGATGACCACGCGGAGCCCCTGCCAGCTCTGCTCCGATGGAGTCCCGAAGAGCAGGTGAAGGTGCGCAAGCCCCGACAGCAACGCCCCCGCTGGCTCCGACAGGCCGGTGCGCGCATCGAGGAGGATCCAGTGGGGTGCGAGCTGATCACGGATGGCGCACAAGAGAAGCTTGATGGCGTTCGGAGCATCCGCCTCCTGCGCAGGTTCGAGATCGACCCGCGCGAGCTTGCCTGCGTACTGTCCATCGAGATGGCCCGCGGGGAAGACGAGGAGCTCGCCAGGACCGACCACCGTCGAACGCCGGCACGGGTGGTAGTAGTCCGAGAGCGGCGACGGGGATTCGCGCTCAAGGAGATAGTCCACCGTGCCCCACGACGCCGTTCGCCCTTGATCGTCCGCGGCCAGAAGGAACCCCACCCCAGGGGCATCCAGGTCGAAGTCCACGATGACGACTCGCTCGCTCAGACGAGCGCGCTGGATCGCGAAGGAGGCGAGCGCCGTGCTCCGACCCAGCCCTCCCTTGAACGAATAGAACACGACGACCGGTGGCCCACCCTCCGCTTCTATCCCCCGAGGCGCCCACAGCGGCTCCCCCAAATCGACAAACCAGGCCCCTCGGTTGCGGTGGCGCTCCAGCAAGCGCAGGCGCTCGGGAATCTCCTCATCAGGCATTCCCTCCTCCCATGCCAGCCTGTGAAGGGGATCCTCCTGCGCCTCTTGTGCGATCCAGACATCCCCCGACCACCACGGGCCGGCCGCTTTAGAAAGCACATCGGCGAGGCCCGACTTTACGGACTCCGCCTCCTCGGTCGCGCACCACAGGACAACACGAATCCGGCCAAACAGGTCGCCGGCGAGCACGGCACGGGCTACGACGCGGTTTTCCCCGAGCCACTGCCGCAGCGCCTTGGCCGCCCCGCTCCATGCCTCGTCCATGTGCTTGTAGGTCATTGGATCACTCCGTCCAGGATCATGCTTGCGATGGTGTCGGTGTACACCACAGTTGCGTCGTCGATCCACGCGTGAGCATCGCCGCTGCCCATCGAAGGACTTCTGTAGCGCATGGTCTCTTTCCAGCCGGCAATCGCCGCGTTCGGAATGCCACGGATGGTCTCCGTGACATACTTTGCGGTCATGGCTCCGGCGGTGAGGCAGGTTTTTCCGACTTGATCGAGAAGCTTCGCGTACGAGTGGGTCTGTTGCGCGCCGCCCGTCTCCACCTGAAGCAACGACTTCAGCGCACACTCCACCACGTAGCCGGCGAGGTAGCCGGCGCCGTCATACCGGCGGGCCGCCACCAGGGCCTCGGCATCCGCGAGGTGCTTCCCTGCGGCATCGGGATAGTCATCGCCATTGGCGTTTCGAAGACTCGACATCAATCACCTTCCTGGTTTGGCATAGACGAAGCGGCCTCCAGCCGTTCGCTGACTCGTGTTGCGCGGCGGGACGCCGCGTCTACCTTCTCCCGTGCCGCTTCCTTGGCGGCGCGGGTGTAGTGGAGGTCGTTCCAGCGGTGGCCGTCGAAGGTGGGGCCGCCGGGGAAGTCGGTGCGGGCCTCGGTGGCGGCGTCGCCGGGGCAGGACCAGAACCAGGGGAAGGCCGGCTTCGGGCGCAGGGTCTGCGGTTCCTGGCCGCGGTCCTTCCGCCAGTGGATGTTGGGCTTCCAGCGCAGGAGGCTGGCGCCCTTGCGGCCGCCGGTGCGTAGCTCCGCCTTCATGAAGGGGCGGATGTTGAGGCGCACGCCGTCGTCGATATCCGGCTCCCAGCCGAGGGGCTGCTCGGCCAGGGGCTTCCAGCGGATGAAGAGATCGTAGGGGGGCTCGCCCGTCAGGATCCGCTGGAGCTGGGCCTGGAGGTCGAGGGCCGCGGCGAGGCGTGCATCGGCACCTTCCTCCCTTGCTCGCTGCGCGGCCCGCTGGCGTTCGATCCAGTCGCCGAGGTAGGAGAAGGTGATGGATTGCAGGGTGCGGCGGCCTTCACCGTCGGGGCCGGTCAGCTTGTGGGCATTCACCAGACAGTGGAAGCCGTCCCGGCGGCCGTCCCAGAGGTGCCAGACGAAGGGGCGGTGGTGGAAGAGCTTGCAATGCTCCTCGAAGAAGCTGTCGCGGAGCCACTCCTCAAGAGAGCCCGCGGGCGCACCCCTCTGGGCCGCCGCGGCTAGCAGCTCGCGTTCCTTTGACGCCGACCACGCACTCCCGAAGGCGGCTGCAAGGAGCCGGCGCAGCCGATCTGCCGCTCCGGCTTCGCCCCGAAGCGGGGCGAGGCAGACGATGCCGTCCTTGTCGGCGAAGGCGTCCAGCTCCCCGCAGCGCGCCACCCACTCCCGCGCCTCGGCGGCAAGACGCATCCCGGGGTCGTGCTCGGGCGGCCAGCGGTAGCCGAGCAGGCGCGCGACGGCGACCTGGAGCGCAGCATGCGGCTCCGCCTTCGCGGGATGGCCGTGGAAGAGCCACTGCGTGGGGTCGTCGGACTGCGGCTCGGGGAGGACACCCGAGAAGTGGTTCCGAGCTACGTCCGCCCATGTGGCTCTATCAAAAGCCAGATCTGCAAAAACGGCTGTTGTCACATACGGCTTCTTGTCCAGCCTGCGAACCTCGCGGGCGAACTGGTCCGACGAACAAAACTGCCAGATCGCGGCAAGATCATTGGAGTCGTGCGGCGTGATTACGACACCGTTCTTATCGAACGGGACACCGTAGTAAACGCAAACTCGAAGCGATGAGACGCGCGCCACTAGAACACCGGGCCTTCCCCACGCGGCTTGTCCCTGAACACGAGCACCTCCGCTGGCCTCCAGCACTGCGCCACCGCTATCCCAGCGAAGAAGCGCTGTCATTCCGCCGAACAGGCCGGAGCGCTCGGGCGCGGTCTGGAACCACAGCCACGGCTCCGCGTGGCCGGGATGCTCCCAGAAGGCGTGGAGAAAACGCTCTCCGTCACCCGTGGAAAGACCCTCTCTGGAAATGGACACTTCCTTGAGTAAGGCGCTATGCGGCCGGGACGCCAGTAGGATGCGATAGCCCGGTTCTCCGAGCATTCTAGTTTGTGAAATCAAGGAGACTGAACGCCGGGTTCCGCTTGATGCGTCCTGTGCAACGGCGTCGCCCCGGAGTAACCCGACCTTCTCTCGTGCGGGAATCGGCCGCTGGCTGCGCGGCGCGGAGACGTCGATGCCAGCCATCTGCCAATCCCGCGCCGGCTTGGCGGCGGAAAGAACGGAAAGTGCGACGTTGACGACGTGGCCCCCGATGGTCTCGAACGCGCCGGGGCCGAGCCACGCGACCAGGTTCCACGTGCGCAGCGAGAGCAGCTTCTCGCGGATCTTCTTGTAGCTCGTGAGAAACAGCCAGTTCTGTGGCGTCACCACCGCCTGCGTTCCGTTCGCCCCGAGCCAGTGGAAGATGCGGGAGACGAAGATCGTCGCAAGGTCGGCCTTCGCTTCCTTGTGATGCTCGTCGGCGAAGTCCTTAAGCGCGTTCGTCTGGTTGCCTCGGCCCAGGTACGGGACGTTGGTGATGACGAGCGTGTAAGTGCCGGCGAGGAGTTCCGCGGCACGCGCGAGACCTTGCGCGGCGATGCCCGCCTCGGTCGCCTCCGGGTCGCGACGGATGTCATCGCGCTCGAGCGCCTGATCCAGAATGGGCTGAAGGTCCTTCCACGGGACGAGCTTGGCGGCGGGGCTCTTCGCCGGATCGAGGAGGCTCCCCAGCTCTCGAGAGTTCCTGAACTCGTCGTAGAGCCAGCGCATGGCGAGCTTCAGGTTGTGCTCGTCGGGGGCCAGCTTCGCCCACTCCTCTCTCGAGCCTCCCACCTCGAGCCCCGTGCAGGCGATTCTCGGTGCCGGCAGCTCGATCGGCCTACCGGCGAGCTTCCAGGCGGCGAGGGCCAGGTTGAAGGCCGCGATCTGCGTGCAGCGAGGGTCGATCTCGAGGCCGAAGAGGTTCTCAGCGAGCACGGCGCGGATGGCGTTTTCGAGAGCGAGCCCCTCCTCCACCATGCGCAGCCGCACGAGGAGCTCGAAGCCCGCGACCAGGAAGTGGCCGCTCCCGCAGCAGGGGTCGAGGACGCGAAGCTCCGCCGCGCTGCGCGGCCAGGCCTCGAAGGTGCCCGCGGCGGGCCGCCAGGGCCCGGTGGGCTTCCCCTCCTCATCCCCCTCCTGCGCCTCGCGCACGAAGCGCAGGTACGCAATGTCGTAGCCGCCCTGCGCTCCGAGGCGGACCGCGCGGCGCAGCTCCTCCTCGCTCGTCGCGCTCTCGGCCAGCTCGGGGCGCGCGGCCAGGACCTTGCCCGCGCGCCAGGCGCCGAGGCTGTTGTGGAAGAGGAACTGGACCATGTAGTGCTCGGTGAAGAGCTGCGTCACAGCCGGGAGCTCGTCGGCGCCGATCTTTACACCGCTGCGGTTGACCTCCTCTTTGCGCTCCGCCTGCCAGAACTGATAGGTCCAGCCGAGGGCGTCGTCCGCGGTGAACACTTCGGTTGGCAGGTCGGCGAGGAGGTGCTCCAGGGCCTGGCGGGTCTCCGGCGCCAGTGCCACTGCCAGGGCCGGGTCGTCGGGCCGGAAGATCCGCGGCAACATGTGCTGGGCAAAGCGGCCGGCCAGGTCCCACGGGTCCTCGCCCCGCTCCCGGGCCAGCTCCTCGCACTCGCCCATGGAGATGGCGACCCCGGACTGCGGCTCGATCAGGAGGTGGTTCTCCGCCAGGAAGCGGGCGAAGAGCATCCGGTGCCAGTGCTCGTAGGCCACCTCGTGGGCGAGGCGGTCGATCTCCTGTTCGCTGGTGCGCCGGTCGAACCGGTCGCCGAGCTGCCGGCCGTGGGCACGGAGGCGGTTGCGGAGCGCCTGTTTTTCGGCCGTCATCGAGTCGTGGAACCTCGGCAGGCCGACCGCCAGCCCCTCCAGGGCCTTGCGCGCCCCCGCCTCCCCCTCTCGCCGCGCCCGCTTGATCGCGGCGGCGAGCTGGTTGCGCAGGTCGGTGGGGAGGGCGCTCATTGGACGGGCGGACCACTGTGCAGAGCGAGGGCAGCGTGAGTCGCCGAGCGGGGCGTCATGCCAGATCTCCTAGCGTGCCCCATGGTCATTCCATCTCCGACAGCGGCCTGCTGAGAAACTCGACGATCGACTTTGACGATGGAGCTTGGCCATCGCCTTGTCCCGAGTAACCCGTTGGCTGCGGACCGAAGATGCACGTGGCCGCCTGATGGAGAACAACATCGCGGTTCGCCGTATCGCCAGCGGCATCTACCAGCGCCTTGTACGTCATCAACGCGTTCTGCCGATGGCGATTTATGATCGCGTTGTGTTTGTGGGACAGGAAGTTCTTGGCGCAGAGATAGAGCATGTAGGACATGACGCCAAACACGAGTACCTTGCTGACAGCCATCTGCACGGTCTCGTAAGCAGTGGCCGGCGCGATCCATGGCAGCTTGTGTAGGACAAACGTCGCCAGCGAATAGGCCCCTAAGCCGATCGAGACATTGATCGTCCATTTCTTCCACGATCCAGCCTGTCTCTCGTGGTCATCGGCTGCTTCCTTGAAGTAGGCCGCCTGCTGAGTAACGCCATGTTCAGCGGCTACCTTCCTTACATCTTCTAGGACGTGCTTGGCTTCATCCCGTGTGGCCTGTAGGTCCTGAGTGACGGCAGTAGCCTCGTCGCGAATCTGCTGGAAAGTGGCCCGCGCCTCACGATCCAGCCGTTGAAAGTCTGCGGCTCGATGCAGTGAGTAAGAGATGTAAGGGTGGAGCGCCTTGAAGGCGGGGTGGTATGCGGCCTGCACCTGCTGCATCAGTTGCTGGCGCTGCTGTTGCGGACTGCCCGCAGTTGGATTGAATTCGAGAATCTGATTGAAGATGTTGAAGTCATTGTCAGCCTGGTTGCGTATCGCTTGGAGATCCGGGAGGGGGAAGTCGTCCAGTGCAGTCGCGCTCAGGCGCTTGTAGAGCTCGACGAGGCGAGCCGCGGATTCGGTAACGGGCGAAAAGTTCAGGTGGCTGCCAAGGTCGGCCTCCCGGCGAAGGGTCTCCGCGTCGAAGTTCTGCATCCGAACCAACGCGTCACGGGTTTGCTTTTGCTGGTCTAGTTCTTGGTCAGTTGGCATTTGTTTCTCCCAACAGCACGGTCTCCCGCTTCTAATCGCCTACCGAACAACCACCGGTCCCTTGCGGACCGCCGCGAGAAGCTTCGCTTCCTGCTCCGCCAGCCAGGCGCGCACGGCGGCCTCGTCGGCGAGGGTGGTGCGGCGGAGGGTGACGGGGATCGGGGGCCGCTCCGGGTTGAGGACCGTGGAGGCTTGCTCCAGGGCCTTGGCGACACGCGCGTCCACGGCATCGATATCGGCCTGCCAGGCGGAGAGGGGGTGGGTGTCGAGGGCGCGGCGCAGCTCTTCGTCGGTGGCGGCCGACAGCGGCGCGGGCGATTGCAGACCGACTTGCCGGAGAATCTCGTCCTGGGCCGCGGCGTCGAGCTTCGCCCAGGTTGGGTCGGCTGCGAGGGTTGCCTCGGCCTGCTCGGTGGCGGCCACGAGTGCGGCGTGGCGCTCGGTGAGGGCCGTACGCAGGGCGCCGGCGAGCTTCGCGACCAGGGGGGCGACCGGGTCGGTGTCGGCGAGGAGGGAGCGCTGGCTCTCGATGGCGTCAAGCTCGGGGGCCACCGCGTCGAGGACGGGCAAGCCGGCCGCGTGGCGGCGAAGCGCGGCGACTCGTTCCCACGCCGGGAGGCGGGTCGCCGCGCGGTCGGCGAGGGTGGTCCACGCGGCGATCACGTGTTCGATCTCCCCCTTGTGTTCGAGAATGGCGCCGAGCTGCTCCGTGCCGGTGAGGCGCGTGAGGTCTTCCACCAGCCCGGTGTCGGGGGGCGTCGGGAGGGGCGGGTCGCCGCCGGCGCGTTCGGCGAGATCGGCCAGGGCGTGGAGGAAGTCGGGGGCGTGGCCCTCCTCCTCGTTGCTCTTCGTGGCCACGCCAACTTTGGCGAATAGGCCGCGCAGGGCGAGGCGCTGGGTAGCGGTGAGGCGCACCCGCTCGGGGCGGAAGTCGGCGCCCTTGATCCCGGCCTGATCGAGGGCGCCCGCGGGGATCGGTTGGCCGTTGCGGGTGGCACGGAGGTGGCCGCTGCGGTGGAGGGCGAGGAGGGCCGCGTCGATGGCGTCCTGGGGCCAGCCGTACGGGGCGGCCTTGAGGGCCTTGTGGATCTCGGTGCCGCGGGCGGCGGTACCGACCTTTGCCAGCACCTCCTTTGCCACCGGGTGGTCCTCGGTGGCACCGTCCCAGCCCACCACCTTGAAGGGCTGGTCGGAACCGTCCTTGGCCCTGCGGACGGCCGCCTCCCAGGCGCGGTGGTCGCCCTCGGCGAAGCGCGGGAAGAGGCGGGCGAGGGAGGCATCGGCGCCGGCGGCAATCTTGTCGGCGAGCCCCTCGCCGAAGACCTCGCTACCGCCCCCCTGGAGGAGCTTCGCGGCGCGGATCACGTCGTGGACGATCTCGTCGCGAGCCTGCGCCGCCACGGCCCGCCGGCTCTCCATGCTGTCGCGTGCCTCCCGGCCCTCGGGGGAGGTGGGGAGGCCGTGGTGGTCGAGGACCTGGCGCGCCGCCTCCACGTCGACGATGCGGTCGCGGAGGAGGTCGGCGCCGCGCTTCGGGAGGTGGACGTGAAGGATGGGATCGCCGGCGCCGCGACGGCGGGCGTCGGCCTCGACCTCCTTCTGGGCGCAGGACCAGCCATCGCGTAGCCAGACGGTCACCGCGTCACCGCCGGGAGAGGGCGGCTCGTTGCCGGTGTGGAGGGTGATTATGCGGCGGAGCTTGGCCTCGCCGTGGGGGAGCTTGATGGCGGAGAGGATCTCCTGGACCGCCTGGCCGAAGAGTTGGTCGCGGCGAGTGGCGATCTCCACCTCGTTCTGGCGCAGGGCGGCCTGGCGCTCGCGGAAGGCGCGGTCCCACTCGGCGCCCTCGGTGGTCTGGAGGCGGTACTCGTCGCCCACCTTCATGAGCACCCCTTCGCCGGCCAGAGTCACCAGGGTCTCGGCCACCCGGTTGCGGAAGGGGCCCGAGTCGGCGGTGACGTCGCTCACCATGAGATCGGCGAGGACGGGGGCGGTGGCACGGATCCCGAGGTCGAGGCCCGCCTCCCGCGGGAGCTTCCCGATCAGGGAGGTCAGGCCGCAGAGGTCGCGCCGCAGGCGGCCCGCCTCGCTGCCGTCGTCGAGCCTCTGGATGCGGGTGTTGATCTCGTTGAGGAGGACGCCCGTGTTCACCAGGTTCGGCGCCAGGGCGTTGAAGAGGTCGCTGGCCGGGATGGTGGCGCCCAGGTCGTGCCCCGCCACGCCGTGGAGCGAGTCGTGGAGGATGCGGAGCTGGGAGCGGAGCTGGCTGTGGGTCCCCGCGGCGTCGGCGGCCTGGAAGCAGGCCTCCCAGAAGCGGCGGCGGGTGGGCAAGAGGGGGTAGTCGCGGGCACGGTCGCGGCGATCCTCGCTGCGTGGCCCGAGGCGCGTGCCCTGGAGGTGGCGGGCGACCTCGCCGGCGTGCGCGTCGAACATCTGCTCGATCGCGGGGATAGCGCTCGGCCGCTTGGCGAGGAGCACCTTGCGGGTGACGGCCTCGACGTCCGCGTCGGTGAGCTCGACGGAGATGCGGAATCGGTCGCGCAGCCAGAGGAGGGCCTGGGTCCCGGCCGAGAGGGCCGACTGGCCGGCGGCTACCAGCATGACCCGGCTGTCGAACTGGGTCTGGAGGGCTTCGGCCACCTCGGTGATGGCCGCGGATCGATCGCCCACCTCGTTGATGTACTGCTGGACCTCGTCGAGGACCAGGAGGGTGAGGGGCAGCTCGCCATCGGGGGAAAGGGCCTGGCGCGCCGCCGCGATGAACTGCTCGGTGGTGATGTCGGTGGTGATCTGGGGAAACTGCTGCTTTAGGAGGGGACGCACTTCCCTGATGTCGGCGACCCAGGTTGGGTCAGCCTCCATCAGTGCACCGGCGATGACCGGGCTCACGTAGAGATTGTGGAGTTCGGCCAGCCAGTCCCGACCGGCCGTCTCCACCGCGGAGCGGACGGCGTTGAGGATTCCCTGCTCGCGGAGCCAGAAGCAGAACCGGGCCTGGGGGTACTGGGTGGGCCAGCCGCAGGCGCGCAGGAGGATGGCGAGGACCGAGGTGCGGACGAAGTCCACGTTCTCGCCGAGGAGGGTCCCGGCGGCGGCCACGGCCGGCCGGCCGGTGCGCCGGGCCTGGGTGTCGAGCTCGCGGAGCTGGGCCGCGACCTCGTCTGGCAGCTCGTGCACCAGGCCGCGGGCAGTGGCGCCGTCGTCGAAGGTCGTGTTCACCCACAGGTGGGCGAGCATCTTGAGGAGGTGGGACTTGCCGCTGCCGAAGAAGCCGCTTACCCACGCGGAGTCCTGCCGGGGGCTGCCGAAGTGGGTGAGGAAGCGGTCGAGGATGCGCTGGAGGGCATCGCCGAACTGGCCGTCGCAGACGAACGTCTCCAGCTCGGCACGGAGCTCGGCCCGCGCCTTGTCGTCGGCCGCGTCGCCGATGCGGGCCTGGCCGTTGTTGGGCAGCCGGGTGGTCCGGGGGTCGCGGTCGAGCAGCTCGTAGATCTTCACGGTCCCCCTCCTGTGCCGTGCAGGGTGATGGCCTGGGCGAGATAGTTCCATCCATCGCGGGCGTCGAGCAGGCGGTAGTTGTTGTCGTTCTTGCTGCCGGGGAAGAAGACCAGGAGACGGCCGTGGATCGATGGCTCCACGGCCTGGATCAGCTCGGAGACGCGCAGGAAGCCGTAGAGGGAGGCGACCCCGAGGAGGGCGACGACCGTGTCGTCGCCCGCGGCCTCAAGCTGGACGGAGAGCTTGCGCGCCGCCTCGGGCCGGAGCTCTCCCTGGAGCTTCATCCCCAGGAGGGAGGGGTCTTCGAAGTAGGCGTCGCGGTAGTCGTCGGCCGCCATCCACTCGGCGAACCAGCGGGTGCAGTCTACGAGGCGCCAGCCGTGACCGGCGCGGTGGGTCGCCTGTTCGAACTCGCCGATGCGGGCACGGAGGGTGCGCTCCAGATCCTTGTCGTAGACCACGAGCATCACCCGCTGGGCGCCGGCCACGGTGCGTTGCCACGGCGCGCTCACGTGGTAGTCGTAGGCGGAGGCAAGCTCCTCGATCTTGCGCATGTCAGTGCACCGGGGTGAGGGCATCGAGGCGGCTCGCGTCGATCTCGACCACGCAGCCGCCGGCCCGTGCGTGGATTAGTCCGAGCTGCTTCGCCTGGAGCGCCGCAGGGAGGAGGGCGGGACCGGTGCAATCGAGCACCTGCGCCCAGCGGCAGTCGAGGAGCTGCTCGCCTGCCAGCCCTTCAAGGGTGCCCATCCAGAGCGCTAGGGCTGCCGAGCCGGCGGTGGGGATCACTCGCCGGCGCAGCTTGCGCACCCGGCCGTGGAGGTGGCCGGACTGGGACCAGGTGCTCGCGGCATTGCGCGCCACCTTGTCGAGGACGGCGTCGTTCAGGCGATCGCCTACGGCCTCACGCAGGGCATCGAGGAAGGTCGTTCGAGCAAGCTCGGCGCCGACCGGCAGGGACAGCACCGTCCGCGCGGTGGTCCGCAGCAGGGGGTCCCGGGCGAGGGTGCAGAGGAGGGCGAGGAGCGGCCGGCCCGCCACGTCCGCGGTCCAGAGGCGACGCAGGAGCCGGAACAGGGGCACTGCGGGGTCGAGTCCGTATAGCTCGCCGAGGCGCTGGCTGGTGAGTCGGCGGGTGGCCGTCGTTTGCTTGCCGAGGAGGTTGTCCTCGACGATCGCCGCGGCGTAGGCGGCGCGATCTGCGTCGGGGGAGACCGCCGCCAGAAGCTCGCTCAGCTCGGCGAGCATCATCGTCCGACTGGTGTGGGTCCCCTTGTCGCCGAACCGGAAGCCGGCGCGGGCCGTCGCGCCGGTGGGTTCGAGGGGAGTGGACGGCCAGGCGGGGGACGGCATGGGGAATCTTGGTCGGCAGTCCGTGGTCTGTCAACGCTGGGTAATAATTGGCCGGCAAGTTTGCCGGCCAATTATTACCACGCCCTATTTTGGCTTTCTTTGTTGCGCCGACTACACGCACACCCTCCAGACCTGGGGGCCGCTGTCGTCGCGATCCCCCTCACTCGCCTGCCCGACGAGCTGAGGTCGGCCCTGGAGGCGGCCTTCGCCGCCGGCCGGCCCGCGGTCATCGACTGCCCCATGGACTACCGGGAGAACCTGCGTCTCACCGAGGAGCTGGGCCACATCACCTGCGCGCTATGAGGCGAGCCCGCCGCCGCCGTCGGAGCCCCCGCCGCGCGGCTTGACCCGACCTAGCCTCGGGGAGGCAGATACGTCACCGTAGTGGTGAAGCGGCGTACTAAGATGGCCGCGCACGTGGTGACGGAGATGCAGGAGAGAGGGCGGATGGAGATCGACGGCTCAGTGGCTCGGCGCACGCCGGGTGGGTTCACCGCGGCCTCCGATGTGCTCGCCCGACCCCTGGGCTGGCTGGCGACCGCCTTGTACGTCGCCTGGCAGGTGGTGGTGGAGCAGAAGCTGTTTCTCCACACCTTCTTGGTGGAGCGGATGGGACGGCGCGGGGTACCGACACTGCCCCTGGGTTACGGGAATGTGCTCGCGTTGAAGGGCATCATGCTCTGGCAACAACTCACCGGCCGCCCCGATGCCCTCCAGCCGGCGCGGCGGCGCGTCTACACCCGGATCCACCGACGTCTCCGGGGGCGCGACCTGCCCAAGGGGCCGGTCCAGGCGATTGCCGAGTATCGTCCGGACCAGATCCGGCCCGAGCGGTTCTACAAGGAGCACGTCAAGCGCGGCGTACCCTGCGTGCTGCGCGGGTTTGCGGAGACCGACCCCGCCCAGTGGCGACTGGCGGCCCTGGCCGAGCGCTTCCCCGACACGGTGGCCCAGGTGCTGGATAAGCGGGCGCAGCGGATGATCTCGGTGTCGCTGCGCGCCATCCACGACGACGGCCGGCGCGACTACATCCCCCAGCAATTGCTCCTCGATCAGAACCCCGCGCTGCGCGACTACTTCGAGGTCGATCGGTCGCACGACTACTTCCGGGTGATGGGTCGGCCATCGAAGCCCGTGCTGAGCTTCCTGATCCTCGGCCTGGGCGCCGGGTTGAACGCCAACTGGCATTGCGAGGAGAGCCCGAACTGGTACCTGGCGGTGTCGGGGACGAAACGCTGGTCGTTGATCGAGGCCGAGCACTCCTGGCTCCTCTATCCGGCGGCGCGCGGCGATGGCATGCGGCGATTCGCGGAGTTTGTCGCGGACCCCGAGGGTGGCCCGCGCGATCCGCTGGCCTACCCCCTGGCCGAATACGCGCCGCGCTATGAGTTCGACCTCCACCCGGGCGATGTCCTGTTCTTCCCCGCGTGGATGTGGCACAAGACCATCAACCTCGACGACGAGGGGCTCGGTGTCACCTGCCGGTACACCGCGCTGACGGTGATGTCCAACCGCTACTTCCGCGCCCTGCAACTCCTCTCGGGCCCCTTCTGGAAGACCTCCGTCCAGGTCGTGAGCAGCATGATCCGCGGCGACGTCGCCGATCTCGCCGGCGAGACCGGCCACAACGAGCAAGAAGTGGTGCTGTACAACTGAGGGAGGTTCCCGGGTCGGGTCTTCCCGGAGGCTGACGGATGAAGCGGCCGTTCATGCTGCCGGAGTTGGGGGAGGGGATTCACGCCGGGCTGGTGGTGAAGGTCCTGGTCGCCCCCGGCGACCGCGTCGCCGCCGAGCAGGCGGTGGTGGAGCTGGAGACCGACAAGGCGGTCCTCGAGGTGCCCTGCCCGTTCGCCGGGGTGGTGGCGGAGGTCCTCGTGCGAGAGGGGGACGAGGCGGCCGTGGGCGCAACGCTGCTCACGGTAGAGAGCGACGCGGAGGCCGGCGCCGAAGCCCCCGCGGCGGAGGAGACCCCGGCGGCGCCGCCACCGCCCGCCCGCCCTGCGCCGCCCCCGGACGAGACGGCGCCTCCGAGCGAGGCCCCTGCCCCACCGCCGGTTGAACCCTCACCCGCAGCGCCGCTCCCGACCGCCGCGCCGGCTGCGGTGCCGGTCCCCGCCTCCCCCATGGTCCGCCGCCTGGCACGCGAGATCGGCGTCGACCTCCAGGAGGTGCGTGGCACCGGGCCGGGGGGGCGGATCAGCGAGGCGGACGTGAAGGCCCACGCCCGCGACCGGGCGGCGCAGGCGTTGCCGGCCCAGGCCGAACCCCTCCCCGACTTCACCCGCTTCGGCGCGGTGGAGCGGGTGCCCCTCACCACCATCCGCCGGCGCACCGCCGAGCGCCTCGCCCAGGCGTGGGCGACCATCCCCCACGTCACGCAGGTGGACGAGGCGGACATCACCGATCTCGAGGCCCTGCGCAGGCGCTACGCGGCGCGGGTGGAGCAGGCCGGCGGCCGCCTCACCCTCACCGCGATCCTGCTCAAGGGGGTGGCCATCGCCCTCCAGGACCACCCGGACCTCAACGCCAGCCTCGACCTGGCGGCCGGCGAGATGGTCCGCAAGCGCTACTACCACCTCGGGGTGGCGACGGACACGGAGCGCGGCCTCCTGGTGCCGGTGGTCCGGGACGTGGACGCGAAGAACATCGAGGAGATCGCCCTGGCGCTGGGGGAGCTCTCCGCGCGCGCCCGCGCCGGTCGGCTCACCCTGGAGGAGATGCAGGGCGGGAGCTTCACGATCAGCAACCTCGGGGGGATCGGCGGCACCCACTTCACCCCGATCGTCAATCCGCCGCAGGTCGCGATCCTCGGCGTCTCCCGCGGCCGCATGCACCCGGTGTACGACCGCGACGCCGCCACCTTCCGGCCGCGCCTCCTCCTGCCCCTGTCCCTGTCCTACGACCACCGCGCCGTGGACGGCGCCGCGGCGATCCGCTTCCTGCGCCGCCTGGTGGAGCTCCTGGAAGAACCCTTCCTCCTCACCCTGGAGGGGTGAGAGGGGCGGGGGCGAGGGGCCGGGGACCAGGGGCCAGATGGCGGGGATCCCCCTCCCTGAAGGCAGGGGCTTGCGCGCGCACCGGCGGGGGACGGACCGGGAACCGTAGGAGCGGGCTGGCCCGCGAACCGATGCCGATGCCGGGCCGGCCCGCGGTAGGAGCCGAATCCCTCCGGCGATTCCGGCCCGCGAGGGCCGGCCGCGCGCAGCGCGCGCGGGTCGCCGGTGCAACCGGCTCCTACCCTGGACGAGGTGGGCCAGGGGATACGGGCTATGGCCCGAGCCCGCCGTACGCCACGGCGAGGCCCAGGAGGAGGCGGCCGAGGGCGCCGGCGGCGAGGTCGTCGGCCATCACCCCCCACCCGCCGGGGAGGTGGCGCTCCAACCAGCGGCACGGCGGCGGCTTGGTGATGTCCAGGAGGCGGAACAGGGCGAAGCCGGCGAGGACCACCGGCCAGGACGGCGGCAGGAGGACGAGGGTGAGCCACTGGCCCGCGACCTCGTCCACCACCACCGCGCCCGGATCCTTGCCCCCCCACGCCGCCTCCGCCCGCCCGGCGGCGCGTACGCCGAGGAGGGTGACGGCGACCACGGCGAACCCCTGGACCTGCCAGCCGTGGCGGCCGAGCACGAGATAGGCTGCGGCCGCCACCGCGCTCCCCCACGTCCCCGGCGCCACCGGGGCCAGTCCCACCCCACCAACGGTGGCGAGCCACAACCACGGGTCGCGGCCCAGGCGCGGGGCGGGATCACGGCGCATGGCCGGGAGAGTAGCAGCACGCCGCCGCGTGCCCTACCGCCCCCCACACCCCACACCGCGGCGACGCACCCTCTTGGAGCGACTCGCCCATCGGCAATCCATCTAAGGAAGGCAGGAAAGGGGCAGGAAGGCAGGAATCGTTGCCCCCGGCTCCGTTGCATCCCCCACCCCTTCCTGCCTTCCTGTAGTTTTCCTGCTTTCCTTAGATGAAGGACGCCGAGCGTCCGGTACTTCGTGCGGCGGCGTCGACCTCTCGCGGCGCGCCTCCTAGACTGTTCCGGTGACCAACGACCAGTGGCTCTTCGTCTCCGACGTGCACCTCGCCCCCCACGACCGGGAGCGGCAGGAGGGGCTCGCCGCGTTTCTGCTGGATTTCCCGGACCTCACCCACCTGTGCATCGTCGGCGACCTGTTCGACTTCTGGTACGGCCTGCGGGATCGGGAGTTCGCGGGCTTCGACACCATCCTCGCGGCCCTGCGCCGGCTCGCCGACCGCGGGGTGGCGATCCACTACATCGAGGGCAACCACGACTTCTGCCTCGGCACCGCCTTCGCGGCGCGCTACGGGGTGCGCATCTACCCGGACGGCACGACCTTCACCCTGGGCGGCCGGCGCGTGTGGGTGGAACACGGCGACCTGGCCAACCCGGAGGAGGGCCTCCAGCGGGCGTGGCGGCGCTTTGCCCGCGGCGGGGTGGCGGCGTGGATCTCCGAGGCGCTCGGCCCACGCCGCCTCCAGGCGTTCGGTCGCTGGCTCGACCGGACCACCACACCCGCCGACTACCGCCGCCGGTCCGTGGCCCATCCCTGTTTTCGCGCCCACGCCGAGACACGCATCGCCGAGGGCTTCGACGTGGTGGTGATGGGCCACGCCCACGTGCCCGGTGACGAGGCGATCGAGGTCGACGGCCGCCGCGGGCGCTACCTCAATGTGGGCGACTGGATCTTCCACCGCAGCTATGTGACCTTTGACCAGGGCCAGGGTTTCCGCCTCCACAACCCCACGCCATCGCAGGAGTCGTCCCCATGATCAGCTTCAGTGAGGCCCAGGAGCGGCTGCGCAAAGAGCTGCTCACCCTAGCCCCGGTCCGCCTGCCCCTCGACCGCTGTCTCGGTCGGGTCCTCGCCGAGGCGGCGGTCAGCGACCTCGACATGCCGCCCTTCGACGGCTCGGCCATGGACGGCTTCGCGGTACGCAGCGCCGACCTCGCCGGCGCGACCGCCGACGCGCCGGTGCGGTTGCGGGTGGTGGGGGAGGTCCCCGCCGGCACCGTCGCCGATCGGGGGCCGGCTGCGGGCGAGTGTCTGCGCATCTTCACTGGCGCCCCCGTCCCCGCGGGCGCGGACACGGTGGTGATGGTGGAGGCGACGGAGGCGGCCGGTGAGGAGATCCTGTTCCGCGTGCCTGCCCGGCCGGGCCAGCACATCCGTCCCCGGGGACAGGACATCGCCGCCGGGCAGACCGTGGTGGAGGCGGGGACGGTGGTGACCCCGGCCGTGGCCGGTGTGCTGGCCACGGTGGGGGTGGCCGAGCCCCTCGTTTATCGCGCGCCGCGGGTGGCGATCATTGCCACCGGCGACGAGATCGTTCCGGTGGACCAGGTGCCGGGGCCGGGGCAGATCCGTAACTCGAATGCCGTGGCCCTCGGCGCCCAGGCGCGTCTCGCCGGGTGTGAGGTCGCGTTTACCGCGACCGTGGGGGACGACGAGGACGCCCTGCGCGACACCCTCGCTCGCGGCCTCGGCCACGATATCCTGATCCTCTCCGGGGGGGTGAGCGTCGGCAAGTACGACCTGGTGAAGGCCGCCTTGCGCGACGCCGGCGTGGTGGTGATCTTCGACAAGGTGCGCATCAAGCCGGGCAAGCCAGTGGTCTTCGGTCTCCACGGCCGCCACCGGCGCATCTTCGGCCTGCCGGGCAACCCGGTCTCCGCGTTCGTCACCTTCGAGCTCTTCGTGCGCCCGATGATTCGCGCGATGCAAGGCGACCCCGCCCTGGACAACCGGGTGGTGAAGGGGCGCCTCGCCGCCCCGGCGGTCAACCGGTCAGGGCGGCGTACCTTCGCGCCGGCGCAGGTGCGACGGGACGGCAACGGTACCTGGCAGGTGGAACTGCTCGAATACCACGGCAGCGGTGACCTGCGCGCCCTGGTGGATGCCAACGCCCTCGCCATCCTCCCCGAGGTGCTGAGCGAGCTGCCCGCCGGCTCGCTGTGCGAGGCGATGCTCCTGCCGGGGATCGCGACCAACGAGTAGCGGTCCGCCGTCCGTGCGGATGGCCGGTGCGTTGGGGATGGAGCGGTCGCCGGTGCAACCGGCTCCTACCCTTGTTTGGGAGATCGCCGCCTTTCCGGACCCACGGTAGGAGCCGAATCCCTTCGGCGACCCCGGCCCGGAGGGCCGGCCGCGCCTGTGGCGCGGGTCGCCGGTGCAACCGGCTCCTACCCTCGGGTTGGACGACCGCGGCGTGGTCCGGAACGGCGGTAGGAGCCGAATCCCTTCGGCGACCTCAGGCCCGCAGGCCCTGCCTGCGGCCGGTAGGTCGATCGCGCCGACGGTGAAGCCTTGACCGCTCGCTCAGCGCCGGAAGTTGCGCTCTTCCGCCTCCTGGGCGGTCTTGCAGTCGATGCACATGGTGGTCACCGGCCGCGCCAGGAGGCGGGCGTAGGCGATCTCCTCGCCGCACGCCTCGCAGAGGCCGTATTCGCCGCGGGACATGCGCGCCAGGGTGTCATCGATCTTGGCGATCAGCTTGTGCTCGCGACCCTTGAGACGGGCCTGGAAGTTGTCGTCGATCTCCTCGGTGGCGCGATCTCCGATCTCCGCCATGACCTCTTTCTCGCTCCCCAGGCTGCCCTCCAGGACTTGCTGGGCATCGGCCAGGAGCTCGGCGCGGCGCGCTTCGAGCTGCGCGCGGATCTCGGCCCAACGCTCGGAAACCTTCGCCTTGCTCTTCGTCTTGGCCGTGGCGGCGGCCGTCCTCTTGGCCGGGGCCGTGGTCTTCGCCGGCGCCTTAGCGGCGGCCGTCTTCGTGGCCGGCGCGGCCTTCTTGGCGGCAGCCTTGGTCTTGGGTGCGGTCTTCTTCACCACCTTCTTGCCGGCGGCGGCGGTCTTCTTGGCTGGAGTCTTGGCCATGATCGGGGGCGGCTGTGGCAGGCGTTGACGAATATGGATCGTTTGGGTTGGGAATCGAGGGTGCAGGTAGTACCTTATTCCGCGCGCCAATTCTACCTTGTTCTTCCTCCCGCTACACACCCCCTCCGCCCAGCCGCCGCTGCCCGTAAGGCGCCGCCGCCCACACCCGTGACCGTCTCCGGCACCACTCGGGTCGTCGGCCTGATCGGCTACCCGGTCCAGCACAGCTTCTCTCCGTTGATGCACAACCACGCCTTCGCGGAGGCGGGTCTCGACTACGTCTATGTGGCGTTTTCGGTACCGCCGGAACGGGTCGCGGCGGCGGTCGCGGCCCTGCCCGCCCTCGGCCTCGCGGGGGTGAATGTCACCATCCCGCACAAGGAGGCGGTGATCCCCCACCTCGCCGGGCTCAGCCGCACGGCGGAGTTGATCGGCGCGGTGAACACGATCGAGGTGGTGGACGGCGGGCGACTGATCGGCCACAACACCGATGCCCCCGGCTTTGCCGCCGCCTTGCGGCGCGGCGGGGTCGGCCTCGCGGGGCAGCGGCTCCTCCTGCTGGGGGCCGGGGGTGCGGCCCGGGCGGTTGCCTTTCAGGCCGCCGTCGACGGCTGCGCTGAGATCGTGCTGTGCGACGTGGCGGCGGCGCGCGCCACCGCCCTGGCCACGGAGGTGGCCGGCCACTTCGCCGCCTGCCGCACCCGCGCGATCCCCCTGGCCGCGGCCACCCTGCGTCCGGCCCTGGCCGCCGCCACCCTGCTGATCAACGCCACGCCGGTCGGCATGCACGCCGGCGACACCTATCCGCTCGACTTCGCCTGGCTCCACGACCGCCTGTTCGTCTTCGACCTCGTCTATAACCCCCTGGAGACCCCGCTCCTCGCCGCCGCCCGCGGTCGCGGCCTCGGCGCCAGCAACGGGCTGGCCATGCTCGCGCTGCAGGGGGCCGAGTCGTTCGCCATCTGGACCGGCCGGCCCGCGCCCGGCGAGTCGATGCTTGCCACCCTGGAGGGCCACTTCGGCGCCCGATGAACGAGCCGCGCAACTTGGTCCTGATCGGCTTCATGGGCGCCGGCAAGACGACCGTCGGCCGCGCCTTGGCCGCGCGCCTCGGCTGGGCGACGGTGGACTGCGATGACCTCATCGAGCAGCGTGCGGGCAAGACCATCGCCGCGATCTTCGCCGAGGAGGGCGAGTCCCACTTCCGCGGTGTGGAGGCGGCGGTCGCGGCGGATCTGGCAAGCTACGAGCACACCGTCATCACCACCGGCGGCGGCGTGGTGGAGCGGCCGGACAACCTCGACCACCTGCGTCGTGCCGGGCGGGTGATCTACCTGCGGGCGCGGGTCGAGACCCTCTACGGCCGGGTGAGGGGGAGCGACCACCGCCCCCTCCTTCAGGTCGCCGACCCCCTCGGCCGGATGGGCGAGCTCCTGGCGCGCCGCGCGCCCGCCTACGAGAAAGCGGACCGGGTGATCGACACCGACGATCTGACCGTCGCGGAGGTGGTGGAACGGATCCTCGCTTGACCGGTTCTCAACGGCTCGTTCGGCGGTCGCTGTGGTCCGGAGAGAAACCGCGAGAACGAACGGCAAACTCTGAGTGACAGTAGTCGACCGGCGCCCCACAGGAGGTGGGGCTTGGAAAGATCGCCGCCATGACCCAGCGGTCCCTCGCCCTGATCCTCGTCCTGCTCTTCGCCCATGCGGCCCCGGTCCGGGCCGCGGGGCCGCGTCAGATCCTCTTCCTGGTCGATGCCTCCGCGTCGATGGGGGAGACGGTGCTGGCGCCGGTGGAGTCGGTCGGGTGGTGGCAGCGCGTGGTCTGGCGCCTCTACTCGGTCGAGCACCGCGACACCCCCTCCGCCGAGGCCGTCGCCAAGATCGACATCGTGCGGCGCGGCCTGGAGCGGTTCGTGGACCAGTTGCCGCGGGGGACCGTCGTCGGCCTGCGGGTCTTTGGCCAGCGCCGCTGGCTCGGCTGTGAGGACTCGGAGCGCCTCCTCGCGCTGGCACCCCTCGATGGCGAGCAATTCCGCCGCACCCTCGCCCGGGTACAGCCGGCCCCGGGCGGACGCACTCCCCTGGCCTTCGCGGTACAGGAGGGGGCGCGGGACTTCCTCGACCGAGCAACGGGACGCAATGCCTTGATCATCCTTACGGATGCCCACCCCGGATGCCCCAGCCCGCTGCCGGCCGGCGACCAGCTTCGCCGGTCGATGGGGATTGATCTCGTCATTCACGTGGTGGGTTTCGCCGGTGCGGCCGCACGCGCCACCGAGCTCGAACGGCTCACCGGCCCCACCGGTGGCCTCTTAGTAACCGTACGGGACGGAGCCGCGGTGGAGCTGGCATTGAAGCGCGCCGTGCCGCTCACGCCGGCTCAAGAGGTCGCCGTCGCCCTCCATCTCCACCCCGGCGCCCGCCCGGCGGTGGTGATCACCCTCCTGGCCGTGGGCCTGCTCCTGGTGGTGTGGTGGCTGGTGCGGTCGGAGAAGTAGGGGAGGTAGGAGCCGCCTGCCTGCGGCAGGCAGGCTTGCACCGGCCCGCCTATCGGCAGGCAGGCGACCCGCGCCGCCAGGCGCGGCAAGGCGGCGCCGCTGGTGCGGCCGGCCCTTCGGGCCGGAATCGCCGAAGGGATTCGGCTCCTACCGAGATTCCGGGGGTGCGCCGCGATTCCCCAACCGCGGGTAGGAGCCGGTTGCACCGGCGACCCGCGGCCTGGGGCCGCGGCAGGCCTGCCTGCGGCAGGCAGGCTCGAAGGGCCTCTTGTCGCCGACCTGCCTGCCGGCAGGAGGGATTCGGCCCCTACCGCGAACCGGCCCGGCAGCGACATCGGTTCGCGGGCAAGCCCCCTCCTACAGGCGCCGGTGCCGGCATGTCCGTCCACCCCTGATCTACCACTGGAGCCGCAACAGATACCCCGCCGCGTCGCGCTCCACCCCCAGCGGCAGGCTGCGCTGGGTGAAGATGGCGCCGAGGGTCGCGTCGAAATCGGCCTTGCTGCTCAGCCCCACCTGGCCCAGCTCGAGGATCAGGTCGCCCGGTCGCAGGCCGGCGCGCGCGGCCCAGCCGTTGTCCACGATCTGCTGGATCACGACGCCGCTGGCCCGCCCGCCCGGCCGTCGCCAGTCGGTGACCACGACACCGAGCAGGCTGCGCGCGATGCCGTCGGCCATGTTCGGCGAGTACTCGCCGAGACGCACCAGGCCATTCTTGCGCTGGCCGTCGCGCACGAAGCGGACCTCGATGTCCTCGCTCGGCAGGCTGCCGGCGAGGACCGCGAACACGTCCTCCACCTCATGGACCGCCACCCGCCCGAGTTGGGTGAGCTGGTCACCGGGGAGGATGCCGGCGCGATCCCCCGGTGAGTCCGGGGCGACGTAGGCCACCACGGTGCCGCGCCGCGTCTCGCCGAGGAGCCACCCGGCCCACGCCGGCGCGACCCGCCCGCCGCTGGTGAGGGCCTGCACCACCCGCTGCACCCGCTCCCGGGGGATCGCGAAGCCGATCCCCTCGCCGCGGGCGTAGATCGCGGTGTTGATCCCCACCAGCTCCCCGGCCACGTCGAGCAGCGGCCCGCCCGAGTTGCCAGGGTTGATGGAGGCGTCCGTCTGGAGGAAGCGGTGGTAAACCGTCGCGTCGGTACGGATCGACCGATCGAGGGCCGAGACCACCCCGACGGTCACGGTGTGCGACAGACCGAAGGGGTTGCCGATGGCGACCACCGTCTCGCCGATCAGCGGCGGGCTACCCTTGGCGAGGTCGATCCACGGCAGCCTGTGGCCGGCATCGATGCGTAGCGCCGCGAGGTCGGCCGTGGGGTCGACGCCCAGTAGCTCGGCGGGAAAGGTCTCCTCATCCTCCAGGCTGACGAAGATCCGGTGCGCCGCCTCCACCACGTGGGCGTTGGTCACCACCAGGCCCGCCGGGTTCACGACGATGCCCGAGCCGAGGGAGGCGCGGCTCTCCACCCGCCGCCGCGGCTCGAAGAAGCTGCCGAAGAACTCGTCGAACAACGGGTCGCGCCGTACCTGGAGCTGGGTGGTGGAGATGTTCACCACCGCGCCCTTGACCTTCTCGACCACCTGCACCACGGCCGAGCGGCGGGTGACGTTGTCGCTCACCGTGCCGGCGCTGGCGACGGCGGCGAGGCAGAGCACCGGAAGCATCAACCGCCAGCCGCGTCCATTTGCGGCCAACGCAGTCAATGAAAAATCCGCCCCCAGTAGGTCTCGAAGTCGAACTGGGTGCTCTGCTCCGGGGTGTGGCAGGGGCGGCAGGTGGGCTCGCCGGCGTGGCCGTAGTCCGGGCTCGGGTTAGCGATATGGTTGGAGCCGACGCCGTGGCAGCTCTCGCATTGCACGCCGCCCCGCTCCGGGGTGGTCTGGGCGTCGACGAAGCCGCCGGTGAAGCCGTGGCCGAGGGTGTGGCAGGTGACGCACTCCGGCGCCCCGTCCTTACCTCGCTCCACCAGGGTGGTGAGGGCCCGGGCGTGGCCGCTGCCCTGCCAGACCTGGTAGGCGTCCGGGTGGCATGACTGGCACGCGGCCGCGCCGGTGAAGGCGCCGCCCACCGTGGGTTGCGGCGGCTCCTCCGCCAGCACCCGGGCCTCCTTCAGGGCGCCGTAGTAGTCGGCCACCAGGGCGGCCGTGGCCGGGTCGTCCGGGATCTTCTCCCCGAGCACGAAGGTGGTCACCGCCGCCGCCGGCAGGGGACCGGGGGCCAGGGTGATCGCCCCGAGCCACTTGCCGTCGGTGCCGGTGGCCACGACCAGCACCGGCCCCACCGTATGGGCCGCGGGCTCCAGGGCCGCGCCGCCGTCCGCGGTGACGATCACGTCGATGGTCGGCACGGCCCGGGCGATGGCGTCGGCGTCGGCGAGGCTCCCCTGGACCAGCACCACCAGCCGCTCCTCCGGCGCCCGCTCGGCGGCGACCGAGCGCAGCGCGGCGACCGGGTCGGGGACCGTCCCTTCGCTGCGGGTCGCGACCGTGCTGATCCCGGCGATCGCGATCCGCTGGTCCCCCACCGCCAGCCGCCGCAGCGGCTCCCCCGGCCACGGCCCCTCCCGAGAGGGGGGGGGATTGGTGCGCACCCACGGCAGGCGGCGTAGCGCCTCGATATCGTAAAGAAAATCGGCGCCGAGCACCCGTTCGTCCAAGCCGAGGTTGATCGCGGCGACCCCGGCCCGCTCGGCCGCTTTCGCGAGGTAGGTGGCCTGGATCGCCCCCGCGTCGCCGCCGGCGATGAACCGGTTGCCCGCATCCACGAGCAGCGTCTCCCCGGGCTCGGCGCGCAGGCGGCGCAGGAGCTCGGCGCGCCGGGCCACGCCGCCGAGCTGCCCCTCGCTACAGCCGCACGGCTCCAGGTACCCCTCGATGTGGCCGGTGAACAGCAGGCGCGGCGGTGGAGCAGTGGCACCGCGCGGGCCGAGCGTTGCACATGCCACCGTCGCGACTACGGCCATGGCCACCAGGCCGAGACGCGTGGATCCCTGTACGCCGCCACTCGAAATCTTCGCGGAGGCGGTCGTGGCACCCGTAGGAGCGGGCTTGCCCGCGAACCACCGGTTACGCCAGCTCAAGCCATTCGCGAGCAAGCTCGCTCCTACAGAGGCGGTACCCAACATCTCCGGCGCTTTCGGTGGAACGGTTTCGATGCGGTCGTCAGAGTCGCGGACGAGTCCCCGGCCCGCCGGACCATCGGCATTCCCCCGGAGTCTTAACTCGCACTTCTCACCAGGGGTCGTGGCGAGACCGTACAAACGCGCGTAGATCCTGGCTGGCCCCCCTGCCTTCCGGCAGGGGGGTAGGAGCCGAATCCCTTCGGCGACCCAGGCCCTTCGGACCTGCCGCGGCCATCGGCCGCGGATCGCCGGTGCCACCGGCTCCTACCTCGGACGAGGACCCGGCCAGGAGATGCCGGCGGTTGTGCGATCGTAGCCGATTCATGGTGAGAAATGCGGGTTACCCCGCGGCGGGCGCCTTGGGGACCTGCACCTGGGCGCGGATACGGATCGTCACTGCCGGAACCCGCGGGTGGTCGGTACGGATCTCGGCGAGGTTGGCGAAGCTCGGTTTGTCCGTGTTGCTGGTGAACTCGACGCTCACCTTGGTGGCCCCACCGGGCGCCACCTTGGCGTCGGCCACGCTGATCTGGAACAGGGGGCTGTTCGCGGGTACCACCTGCAGGTGGATCTCCTGGTCGGAGTAGTTGGTGAGGGTCATCTCTCGGGTCACCACCCGGCCCGGCTCGACGTTGCCGAAATTGCAGATGTCCGGAGAGAGGGCGACGATCTCGCGCACCGTGCCCGTCAGCTTGACGACGTATTGCGGGCTCGGCTCGGCGTTGGTGAACACGGTGATCGCCTTGTCCTGTCGCCCCCGCTTGTGCGCCGAGTCGAAGGTGACCGGCAGCTCCGCGGAGGCGCCCGGGGCAATCTCGCGCGGGTAGTCGCGTGCCACGGTGCAGCCGCATGTGGTCTTCACCTTGTGGATCTCCAGCATCGCATCGCCCTGGTTGGTGAGGCGAAAACTGTGGTCCACCTTGTCGCCCTGCAGGACGGTGCCGTAGTTGAAGACCGGCTCCGCTACCACCAGGCGGGGGCCGGCCGCGGCGCGCCCGGCACCGAGCACCAGGGTGAAGAGGATGAGGGGAATGCAAGCGGCTGTGCGCATGACCAAGCTCCTGGGAATGCCGTGGGGTCCGTGGTCCGGGGTCGGGCCGACGTCTCTTAGGTCATCGGCCCAAGCATAGTAAAGGTTACACCCGCCCCCACGGGCGAGAAAGCGCCCGGCGGTCCTTCTCACCGCACGCGCCGCGGTGAGAAGGACCGCCGGGATCGCCAGGAACGTTGGCCACCACCACCCGTAGGAGCGAGCTTGCTCGCGAACCTCAACGCCGCCAAACCCCCGGGTCGTTCGCCGTCGGTTCGCGGGCAAGCCCGCTCCTACCTCTGCGTCCTCCGCAGCACCCCCGCCGTGATCAGGCCGTCGAAGGTCACCTTGCCCTGGCTCGATGCGCCGGATTCCAGGATGAAGCGAAGCCGCACTCCCCGCCGCCGCGCCTCCAGCAACGCGGTATGGATGGCCGGTACCCGGTAGGCAGCAAAGGTGACGACCGTGATCTGCTCGCGGGCTCCGCGAATCAGCTCCAGCAGGGCCTGGTCGGTTCTCCGCAGCGTGGTCCCCATGAGTACGGGGCCGGTCCAGACCAGCTCCAGGGATTGGTGTTCGCGGTGCCAGCCGTGGGTGGCTGCGGCGGCGCGGAGGGCCCAGGCGAGGGCCGCGGGGGACATGCCGGCTCCATCGCTCGCCCAGCGGTCGAGGAGATCGGCCAGGGCCGCCCGTGGCCGCGGGGATCTCGCGTGAGTCACCACGGTTTGTCGCTCGGCGGGTGATGGCTGGCCCGGCAACTCCTCCAACGTGGCGCACACGGATTGCAGCACCGACTCGGGCAGGCTTCGACCAAGCTCGGTGATCGTCGCAAGAAGCCCTCGCCTCTTCTCGTCGTGGTCCACGCCAGCCTCAGATGTCAGCGAAGAGGGGCGTCAGCCCGTCACGCACGGTCTCCACCAGCAGGCCGCGGTCGAGGTACTTATTGCCGCGCTCGCAGGAGGTCTCGTGGGCGAAGGTGTGGAGGGCGAGGTAGCGGACGCCCGGGAAGCCGGCCTCCGGCTCCGGGATGTTGCGCCGGCTACGCCATGCGGTGTGTGCCTGAACGAAGGTGCGGAGCGGCTCCCTCTGCGCCTTGCACCACGCGGCGAGGCGCCCCTCGTCGAACTGGAGGAAGATCCCCTCGCCGCGCACCTCGGTCGCCGGGACGAAGGTGGGCGGCTCGCGAGAGATGGGGGCACGCATGGCCTCCGGCACCTCCAGCTCATCCCCGAAGTCGCGTGGTGAGCTGATGCGGGTAAAGCCGACCAGGGCCGTCACCGCGCGCAGCCGCTCCGCCAGCACCACCCGCCTCAGCCATGGCCGCCACTGCTCGGGCACCGCCACCTCCCGCAGGGAAAAGTCCCTCGTGTTGTGACCTGGGTCTGGGTGGGAGAGGACCTCCCACTCGCGCACCTTCAGGTCGGCCTTTTCCTCGCCAGTCCCGGCGCCGTGATGCGCCTGAATCGGCGCCAGGGCGCCCTGTTTGCGAAGGTAGGCGAGGACCGCCACGTCCGTGGCATCCGCCAAGGTCTGCCAGTGGTCCGTCACGAGGCGGGTTAGCTCATCCTCCCCCTGCTCCGGGATCGAGAGGGCCGACAGGGTGAGGGAGAACCAGCCATTGGAGGCGCCGAGGGAGAGGGTCCTGGGTTCCTCCTCGCAGTCCGGGTCGGCGTGGCCGAGCTGCGGGTGGAGGCCGGTACACGAGCCGAGCCCCGCACGCGTCCGGTCGAAGGCATCGATCATCGGCCGCTTGACGTTGCAGGTGGTGCACTCGACGAACACCTCGCTGGTCTCGCCACTCACCCCCACCCCGTAGAGCCGCAGCGTCCCCTGGCAGCCGGCCGCACCCCGGTGGACAAACCGCGACCACGGGAAGTCATCCAGGTGGCCCCCTTTGCACGCCACGAGGAAGCGGGCCGGAACCGCCGGCGGTTCTTTCGCCCTGTTGCAGTTCACGTGGACATAGCGGGTACGGTCGGGCCGCCCGACCTCCCGCCGCAACTCGAACAAGCCCGAATCGATGGGGGCGAGCAGGTCGCACCGCGGGCAGCGCATCCGACGCGGGAAGGGGGCCACCGGGACACCGACGGTGGTCTCCCGCTGCCCAAGGCCGAACCTCCCGCCACCCGCCCGCCGGTCCGCGGGCCGGTCTTCTTCCCGGCCTTGAAGTCCGCCTTCCGCCGCGCCTCCTCCTCCGGGTCGAACCCCATTTCCAGCCGGTCGAGGGTGGTGGGGATCTCGGTGGAGGGGAGACGGGAGGTCAGCTCCTGGACCTCGTGGGAGGAGCGCGGCTCCAACCCCCGTGCGCGGATGTCCCCACGGGCCTTGCGCGAGCGAACGTCGTCGTCCACCAGCCGCCGCATCCCCCCCAGCTCGCGGATCGAGTTGAAGTAGCCGACCGCGGTCATCCACGGATCGGCGTGGCGGCCGTAGTCGTGGTAGAGCCGCTGGGCCGCGCACAGCAGGGCCACGTACGTGCGGATGAGGGAGACCTTCAACCGCCGGCCGGGGGCGCAGATCCCCAGGTAGAGCCGCCCCGGCCACTCCGCCGGCGACCGCTCCCGGGAGAAGAAGTTGTCGCCGGCCTCCAACCCCTGGGGTGGGAAGACCTCCAGGCGCCGCAGGAAGAGGGCGTGGACCTGCTCGGCCGCCCGGCGGATCGTGGCGGTGGAGGCCACCACCTTCGGCCGTACCGACTGGCCGTCCACCTCCCAGGTGCACAACTGGTCGACCGCGGTCTCGTAGAGGCCGGTGAGGGAGCCCAGGGGGCCGCTGATCAGGTGCAGATCGTCCTGGATGATGAGGTCGGGTGGCCGCAGGGGGCGATGGGCCTGGAGCCGGGTGGCGGCGAGCGCGCCACGTCGCTGGTGATGGCTGTCGTCCACCTCCGGCGAGGTGAAGCCGTGGCGCGGGCAGGTCCCGTTCACCTGGCCGAAGAGCATCTGCACCCGGCCGTTCCACGGCATCTGGGCAAACTTGTCCACGGTGGCGATCAGCAGGGTCGGCAGGCGCCGGTAGATCTCCTCGTCCACCACCATCACCGGAATCCCCTCCGCCGGCGCCGCACGCTTCGAGAAGGGGCATCCCCCCCGATCGTCGCCGCACCAGGTGAGGGTGCGCCCGGCGCCCGCGGCCGCGGACTGGACCTCCATGTCGCGGCCAGGCTCGATGGGGGTGCCGCACCAGGGGCAATGCTTGAGCTGGACGGGGGAGCCCACGCCCACGGCGATGCTCCCCCGGCCGAAGCCGCCCCCCCGCTCCCGCTGGAGGGCGGTGGTCGAGTCCTCGGTCCGGTTCGGCGTGCTGCGCATCCCCACCCACAGGCCGATGCGGAACGGCTCCCTGCCCCAGGTCGCCTCCCCCGCCGCCTCGGCCGCGCGCCGGATCACCTCGCAGGCGCAGATGAGCGCCGTGGCGCGCTGGAATTGCTGGAGGGTGAGGAGGCGCAGGGTGTAGCGCATGAGCACCGCCACCCCGTGCTCACCGGACCGCCCCGCCACCTCCCCCTGGAGCCGGCGCAACCCCATCACATAGGCCGCCAGCCCCAGGTACGCCTCGGTCTTGCCGCCGCCGGTGGGAAAGAAGAGGAGGTCGGCCACTGCCCGGCTGGGATCGCAACGGTCCGGGTGGTCGAGGCGCGTGGTGGACTCCAGATTGAGGAGGAGGAAGGCGAGCTGAAACGTGCGCCAGGTCCGGTTGGCCGGCACGTCCACCGCCTCCAGAGTGACCTCCTCGCCGCGCCGCCGCCGCTCGGCGTAGAGGGTGTGGACCCGCTGGCGCCACATCGCCCGGTTGGCGAACTGGAACGCGGCCACCGCCTGCCCGTTCCCTTCCAGCAGGGCGATCCCCGCACGGATGCGCCCCAGCGCCGCCTCGCACCGGGTCGACTTCGACATGCACCGCCACCCCGTGGCCGGTGGCCGGTGGCCAGCTCCACCCGCTCGCGGTAGCGCATGGCCAGTTCCCTCTCCTCGGCCGAGTCGGCATTGGCGTTCCTGGAGGGGCGGCGCTGGAAGACGGCGCCTCCGCCGGGGGCCTCCACCACCAGCTCCGGCTGGAAGAGCCACGCCTCGTCCTGCACCGCCTTGGTCTCGGGCTCCGCCTGGCCGTTCACCAGGAAGAGGGTCACCACGAGATCGTCCGCCAGCCGGCGGGCCACCCCGCGGACCACGACCTCCGGCTGCGCCTCCACCACCAGGACCGGGCCAATCTTCCCGTCCTGGCCGAGATCGACCTCCACCACCCCCTCGACCGGTGTCCGATACCACGCCCAGTCCTTGTCGCTTTCCCCCTTTTCGGCTTCTCTCGCAGGTAGCGCCCCCACCGCGCGGTCACCTGCAACCTGTGGGTGTCGGGGCCGACGCAGAAGCTCACCCCGATGGAGGACGGCAGCAGGGTCGGCGCCGCCGGCACGTTGTCGTCCGACTGCCCCTCCTGGGTGTCGGTCACCTCCTCCACCTCCACCCGCTCCTCTTCCTCGGGAGCGGTCCGCGCCCCATGGGGTGCCAGCATCCCGACCAGATACCGCTCCCGCGGCCGGGTCTCGATCACCTCCCCCGGCCCGCCGGCGGGGCCGAGGAGGTCGTTGACCACCATCCGCTCTAGCGCAGCCCGGAGGTCTTCGGCGGAGGGAGTCGCCAAGACATTATTTCGTCGTGGCGTTGTCTCTCCCGCTTCCATCGGATCCCTCAATTACGTGTAGCCAAGTGGCGCCCCCTACTTCCAGGGGCCAAGCCCGGCGATTGCACGACGCCGCAACTCCTCACCCACCTTGCGGTTACGTTCGTAAATTGTCTTCCTCCATTGCGGCTCATCCTTGGACGACACGGCGTCAAAAACAGTCTTCAGTGAGGGCGATTCTTTCCCTTTAATCTTTTTCTTCATCGTCCGTCTCCAGTTCTTGTTTCAGTTCTACTTTCTGGTCAGACAAGACAGCGTAGATCTCTCTCATTATGTCCCGCTCCCGCGGCAGGTACCCTGGGTCGACGTAGGTAAAGCGCGGCTGCGAAGATCGTGGGTTCCAGTGGAGTGCCTTCCCCTCTTCATCTTTCCTACCTTGAGAGTCGAACCAGCTCATGTAGTTGCGTGGGGCGACTCCGCTGAACGGCTCGAACAACACCTTTCCGTGAGAACACGAGGGATCATCTAGGGTGATGGAGTCGAGATGAAACTCACCAGCGAAGCTCTTGGAGTACGGCTCAATGTAGACGACCCGTTTGATCCCTGCGGCCACGATGTGTTTGGCGCAATTGTGGCAGGGAAAGGTGGTCGTATAGAGCGTTGCCCCGCCGATCTTGGTACCGAGTCGCGCTGCTGTGACAATAGCGGACATCTCCGCGTGCACTTCCCGCCCATACTCCGTGATGTTAGTCAACATCGAGTCGTGTAGTGGACCATCTGGGAGCAATGCGTCCATGACGAGGTTGTCGATGTTCTGGGCGACGCGTCCTTCACAGAGCCACTGTCGCTTTTGCATGGCTAGCAACACTTGGCGGATCGCCGTGCGACTCATTTTCTTATTCTGATCGAACCCAAGCGCGTAATCTCTAGCGTCCTCTGGATCGCCCTCCCAGTAGTGACCACCTCCGGCTTTTGGCACTTCGTTCATCCCGACCGCCAACACGTCTCCGATTTCACTGGTGATGGCAGCGCCGACCTGTCTGCTCAAGGCACCGGATCTACGGGCGGAGGCGTGAGCATGAAACATGCCATACTCGTCGATCAAAGGGGTAACAAACGGATGTAAAAAAAGAATCCGAATTAGCCGATTGATCTGGTCCTCAATAGAGGCTGGATAAGAGGCATTGATGAAATAGTCACAAAGAGGAAACGCGTCTCTTACTTTTTGTCCGAGAGGCTTGTTCTCCTCCTCCTGATCCGTGGCTATGAGGTCTTCCGCAAGGCTACGTAGCTTCTCTGTTTGCGGAATTCCACTAGACGTCCCGATGTCACGCGCCACGTTGTGAACCCTAAGATCGCGCTTTGTATAAACACCGACGCTCACGAAATGCTTCGCATATGCGCGTCGTAATGTGGCGATTTCGTGCGGGTGTTTCAGAGAGTTCAAGAGATAGACTGTCGCCGCGTTCGGTTCCCGCTCGTCCCCCTCCGTCGCCGGTCGGAGATTACGGATCCATCCCATCGCCAACCCTGCAAGTACATCCCCGCGGTTCGTAATGGTTCGCAGGTGCGTGCCCGCCGCCATGTAGGAAGCTAGGCGTTTGTCCTCGGGCACGGGAACAAGCTCAACGTCCTTGAACCCATCTCCGGAAAGATTTTTTAGAAGCGTGCTTAGACGAAGCTCGTGGCATTTGTAGCCGACGCGGTCAAACGCGACCTGGATGCGATCAGCCACTTCACTCAGGGGGGTGCCAAGCGCGCCGACGAGACCGAGGATTATTTCTGGGCGTTCAGGTGCATCGCCTTCGACATCCTGCTTCTTCCTCACGTGTGCCTCCCGTCAGCTAGCTAGGGACTGTTGCCCGTAGCCGAACGGGACTGTACATGAGTCGTATACGACCGCGGGAGAGGAAGATTACGTGCGGTCGTACTCCTGGCTCGTCGTGTACCGGGCGCTGCGGCGGGCGCCTTGTTGGGTGATGAGGCCGGTGGCTTTGAGTTGGCGGATGAGGGGGGGGGCCAGCGGGATTCGGGGAGGTGGGTGGCGGTGAGGAGGACGGTGCGGTTGTCGATCGCCAGGGGGTCGGCCGGGGTGTCGCGCCAGGAGGTGGCGGCGGGGCGGCCTTCGAGGAAGGGGTAGCGGTCGGGGTCGAAGAGGGAGCCGCCGTAGGCCGGGAGCTTGAGGTCCTCGTGGTGGATGCCGCCGTAGATCGCGCGGAAGGTGGCCAGCAGCCGCGACCAGGCGTCGAAGCGGCGCTCCAGGACCTCCTCCCCGTGGCGGTCGGCCTGCCCCTGGAGCTGGGCGCGGAGGGGGGAGAGGGCGTAGTGCTGCTCGTAGATCGGGTTGCCGGCGAGGATGAGGCCATGCTCCTCGGCGGCGAGGAGGAAGACGACGCGCATCATCAGGGTGACGGCGGCGTCGTACAGGTGGCGCTCGTCGAAGCCGTGCAGCAGGCGGTGGCCCTGGTCGCGATCGATGCGGTCGATGGCCTGGATCAGGACCTCCACCGCGGTGCGCACCTGGTAACCGAGCTGGTCGGTCAGCTCCTGCTGGTCGTCCAGGCTGGCGGCGAGGAGGGCGGGGAGGGTCTGGTCGTCCGGGACGCCGAACAGGCGGTGGGCGGAGAGCAGCGAGCGGAAGGCGCGGAGGGTGAGGGGCTCCTCGAACCAGAGGGGGGTGTAGAAGGCGGCGAAGGTGGTGGCCTCGCCCACGTGGACCAGGAGCCAGTGGTCGCCGTTGGTCACCAGGCCGAGGGAGAGGGCGGTGGCCCGGAGGAGGGTCTGCATGCGGGTCGCCGGCGATGCCTGCCAGTGGCTGCCGCGCACGGCCGATTCGAGGGGCTGGCCCTTCGGATAGGTGGCGACCAGGAGGCGGGGGCGGCGGGGGTCGCCGCGGCCGGGGGGATCGAGGATGGCGTAGGTGGGCTGGAGGGTGGCGCCGTGCTGGGCAACGGCGACGGTGAGGGCCGGGGGCAGGGCCTGGCCGAGGTCGTCCTCCCGGTAGCCGAGGACCTCCTGGAGGACGAAGCGAATCCACTGGCGGTGGAGCGCCGGGTCGGGGCGGCGGCCGGCCTGGTCGCCCTGCCACTCCTCGCAGGCGAGGTGGAGGCGGGCGCGCAGCGCGGGGTCGTGGGCGTCGAGCCCCTGGGGGAAGGCCCGCAGGAGGACCGGCAGGGAGAGAAACGGGCCGGAGACCTCGACGAGGGAGAGCCACTCGGCATGGTGGCGGGCGGTGGACATTAGGGGGTGGGGGTGGGAGATCGGCGCCTGCGGGGCCATTTCGAGCGGCTTATTGCGCGAGCCGTAACCCATTGACGATAGGAGATAGAGGGCACCGTTGGAGCCATTGTTGCGCCATTACTCGGCCTCTCCTTTGACGGAATTGCGCAGGTGAATCCAGCCGTCCCAGCCGGGTCCGGGGACGTACCGTGAAGCACGCCCCCGCCCTCGCAGGTCGAGCACATCGGTTGCGACGAGCCTTGCCAGCTCCCTCTTTGCCGCGACACGCTCCAGATTGAAAACCTCCCGTAGATCGAAGTTCTGAATGAAGCCGCGCTCTTGCATGCGCGACGCAAGGACTCGCCTGGGGTCCAGGGAGCGTGCCTCAGCCGCGGGACCAACGGCGGCGACCCGGTACCGTGCGGCACGGCCTTTTCCTTCGCTTGGTGTCAGTAGCCCAAGGTCGACTAACTCCCTCAGTTCCCGGTAGGCAGCATCTCGGTCCACCTCGTTGAGTGTTTGGTAATCCGAGTTGGCGAAGCTCCCACTGGGGTAGGCCACCAAGATACGGCGCTGCCGGGGACGGATCGGGAGCGTCTGGACATGGCGCACCCATTCGGGCTCGGGGGAGACAAGGATCGGCTGGTTGTGGAGTGTCACCGTGAAGCTGTGCTCGTCCGCTCGAAGTTCGGGGAGACGGAGCCATGACTGCTCCATCTCCTCGAAGATGCGGGGAATCCCCTCCCCCTGTTCACGCATGAGGGCGAGATCGGCCAGCACGCGAACAAGGCGGGGGTTGCGGCTGCAATGGACGCGTTCCCGCCGCTTCAGCCGGGCGAGGTCGACCTCGGGGAGGAGGGTGCCTGGGCTGGTGACCTCCAGCCGGTCTTCGAAGAGCCACACCTCCACGCATTGCCCCCGGCTCCGGTAGTCACGGTGGGCGACACCATTCACCAGCGCCTCCTGCCAGGCGAAGGTGGGGTACTCCGGCATCTCCCGGAAAAAGAGGTCGTGCAGCCGGGTGGAGCGGCGGATGAGCCCCTTGATGACCTCGTAGGCGCGCTCGATGGTGGCCGGTAAAGCGCCCTCCACCCGCGGCAACTCTCGTACGTTGTGCCGTGGTCCGGTGCGCCGCTCGGTTCCCTCCACCCGGAAGATGCGGACCCCGGCATTGGGGTGGTCGATATCTCGGGCTTGCCGGGCAAACAGGAGGAGAGCGCCCTCAGTGAGGACCAACCGCCCGTCCCTGTAATCGGCGAGCCGCCTCTCGCACAGGTAGTCCGCAGGTTCGATGTGAGTCAGACCTGCCCCCTCCTGGGCGCGGCGGATTAGGGCCTCGTTGAGTCGATCCAGCCCCACGCCGGGGGCAAGGTCGCGTTCCACCCCCTCGACCCGGCCACGTGCCTTGATGGCGTTGATGGCCTCCTCCGACTCTTGCACCACCGTGTCGTCCACGCGCCGCGGGAATCCATCCCCATGGACCATCACCGCCCTCTCCGCCGCCGGCACGTCGAAGAGGAGAAGCTCGTTCCCCTGCCATGTCACCCTCTCTCCTTCCCGTTGAGGAGGGGTCAGCCGGCGCGCTGGTGTCTGGAGCATGTGATCCACTGCGTCGTTCGGGTAGCCGTGGCCACTCGGCGTCCCGTCGTCCTCTACCCCCAGCACCAAGGTGCCACCGTCGGCATTGGCGAAGGCGGCGACATACTCGGCGATCTCATCCCGTACCTGCCGGCGCTCGCGGGTCTGGCGCTGGTCGGCTGGACCGTGCCAGAGGGACTTGCACTCGAAGTATTGCCCCTCCGGCTGCGAGAGGAGGCGGGAGAGGTCACGCATCCTTACGTTCTCCAATCACGGGCTCCGATCGCACTGGACTTGGGACGGGGGTTGGGACTTGGTGGTAGTCCGGCCCGATTGTTTACCGACCTACAAACAGACCGAGGTGGGGCACGACGAGGGCGGGGGTTGGCGGCGTCGCGCGCTAGGGATGGGTTCAGTGGCCTCGCCGCGGGCTGAATTGCCGGTAGGAGCATAGCGACCGTCACGACGCAAGTGCCTCCGGCACCAGGTAGGTCACGGCCACCGGGAACAGGCGCGGTGTCGGATCCCGGTAGCGGGCACGGATGGCCGCGGTCTCGCGGTCGATCTCGGCCGGGATGGCGGCGGCGCGGGCGCGGAGGGCCTCGGTGTTGCGCTCCAGTTGCTCGCGCTCCTGGCTGGGCCACAGGTCCGACTGGGCTGGGGCTTCCTGTTGCAGCTCGCGTTCGATGGCGGCGCGCAGCTCCGGCAAGACGCCGGTGAGATCGGCCACGTCCTTGTCCGCGCGCTTGGCCAACTCCCCGATGAGGCCGCGGTACGATCGCGCATCCGGGCCTCCAAGGCGGCGAGGAGTGCGTCGCGGTGTGCTTCCCATAGGCTGGCGAGATTGGCCTTGATCGCGTCCGGGGCATCGGTGGTCCCGGGGTGGTCGGCGGCGGCCAAGGCGTCGTGGACCTGACCCACGTTGAGGCGGCTGAATCGCCCTTCGCGGAGGACACCACCGGCCGTGATCAGCTCTTCGTGGAGGCGCTCGCCCTTGCTGCCGAGAACCACGAGGCGGCCGTGGGCAATGGCGACGGGGTGGTCCAGCGTATCGCCGGGGACGACGCGGGCCGAGACGCGCGCGAGTTTTTGCCTCCCCTCCGGCGCCCACACCTCGGCGCGGAGGAGACGCAAACACATCTGGACCAGGCGGTGGCCGAGGTGGGCGAGGACCACGTCGTCCCTGCCGGTGGCCAGCTTGTCGTCGAAGACCACCGGGCGGATCTCCTTGGTGTGGGGGTGGTCGAGACTCTCGGCACAAGGAGCCCAGCTCCCGCAGAGTGGCGGCAGGCGGTAGGCGGTGGCCTGGGTACCAGGGAGGTGGCCGGGCACCGCGACCGGCCGCAAGGGGGGTTGTTCTGCGAGCTGGAGGCCGACCTCGACGGCGGCGCGGACGTTGTGCGGGGAGAGGCGCAGCTCCTCGCGACTGGTGTGGAGGCGCTCGTGGAGGCGCTGAACCCGCTCCCGGACGTCCCGCTCGATGCGCAGCATTGCGCGCGCGGCCCTGGCGCGGGGGGAATCGGCGTCCGGGTCGAAGCGGTGGCGGTGGCCGAGCATCGCCTCCTCCACCTGGCCGGCGATCACGTCGCCGAGGTTGCCGAGGTCCTCGCGGATCTGCTCCACCTTCTGGGCGGCCCGCATGAGGAACTCCAGGTCGCCGTCGAGGTCGCCGGGCGCGGTGTCGGGGGTCTGCGCCCGTTCGACGTAGCCCGCCCCGACGAAGTGGAAGATGGAGACCTCGTCCGCCCGCTGGCCGTGGCGGTCGATGCGGCCGTTGCGCTGCTCCATGCGATTCGGGTTCCACGGGATCTCGTAGTGGATGAGGCGCGAGCAATGGCGTTGGAGGCGGATCCCCTCGGAGGCGGCATCGGTGGCGAGGAGGATGCGCACCGGGGCGACGCTCGGGTCGGCCTGGAAGGCCGCCTTGATGCGCTCCCGCTCATCGGAGTCCATGCCGCCGTAGGGGGTGAGGAGGCGCCCCTCCTGGGTGAAACCATGGCTGGCGAGGATGGTTTGCAGCCAGTTCTGGGTGGCGCGGTACTCGGTGAAGAGGATCACCCGCGCGTCGTTCCACTGGCCACCGGGACGTAGCGTCTCATCGAGCCAGCAGACCGGGTCGCCCACTCCCGCAGCTCGGCAAGGAGGATCTCCTCTTCGGCCTCCAGGGGGCGGAAGAGGGCCGTGGTGGACTGCACCGCCTCCTGGCGTTGCTCCTCTCCGGCATCGTCGTCCGCCGAATCCTCTTGGGCGCGCTCCACCTCCCGCTGCAACAGCCTGAGCGAAGGGCGTGGGAGGTTGCGGGCCGTCCGGCCGCGGAGGGAGTCCTCGTGTTTCTCCAGGGTGAGGCGGAAGGCTTCGGGAGACGAAAAGAGGCGCTTCTTGAGGAGCTTGAGGACGAACTCGGTGGCGAAGCGCTCGGTGCGGTCCACGCGACCCCGCTGGCGGAGCCGGGCGTAGCGGTTCAGCGCCTGATGGGCGGCGTGCTCCTGTTCCGTGTACGGCACCTCGATGGCGCGCAGCACCCGCCTGGGGAAACGTGGCCGGCCGAGATCATCAGGCGGCAGCTCCCGTTTCAGGCGCCGGACCATGACGGCACCCAGGAACTTGGGATCCGGGGGGACCCCGCGCGCGAATCGCTGGTCGTCTAGCAGCTCCAGGAGGGCCGAGAAGCTCTCGGTGTAGCCGTTGTGGGGCGTGGCCGTGAGGAAGAGCTTGTGCTCGAAATGGGGCGCGAGGGTACGGATCGCCTGGGTCCGCTGGGAGTCCACCGCGTATTGCGCACCGCCCGAGGGGGCGACGTTGTGGGCCTCGTCGACGATGAGCAGATCGAAGCGGCGCGGGAAGGGGGGCTGTCCCTCCGGCGGCAGCAACTTGTGGAGCTGGCGGAGGGGGCGGTCCCGTTTGAGGTAGTCGATGGAGGTGATCAGGCGCGGGAAGTGGCTCCACGGGTTCACCCGCAGGCTGCGGCTACGGCGCAGCTCCTTCATCAGATCCGAATCCACGATGCGGAATTCGCGGCCGAACTTCTCCCGCATCTCATCGCGCCACTGGATCTGGAGGCCGGCGGGACACACCACCAGAATGGTGCGGGCACGGTTGCGAAGGATCAGCTCCTGGACCACGAGGCCCGCCTCGATCGTCTTGCCGAGCCCCACGTCGTCCGCGATGAGCAGGTTTACCCGCGGCATCTGCAGGGCACGCACCACCGGGTCGAGCTGGTAGTCCTCGATGGTGATGCCGCTCTGGAACGGGGCGTGGAGGTTGCGCACATAGGCCGACGCGACGGCGCCCCAACGCACGGCATCCAAGAAGGCATCGAGGCGATGGGGGTCGTCGAAGCCGGCGGTGGGATCGGGCAACGTTGCCCGCTCGTACACCACGGTGCCCGGTTCCACTCCCCAGACGACCTGTAGCTCCTCGCCGAGGCCATCGTCCTCCACCGACTGCATGCTCACCAGGTACTCGGGCGCGCTCTGGTCGAGGGAGGCCAAGGCCGCCGCCGGCACCGCGCTCTCCTTCAGCTCGGTGACCACGTACCGCCGCTGCCGGACGGTGACGAGCTGACCAGGGGCGGGGATTTTGAGAGCTTCCATCGCCGGGGCAACACGCTTACTCCACCAATCCAAACCGCTCGCGGAAGTAGCCGGCCACCCAGCCCATGGTCGCCTCCACCTCGCCGAGCAGCCCCTCCGGGCTGCGCTGGACCCGGCGGCACACCACCTCGAAGGCCGGGGTGTCGGCGGCGGGGAGCACCAGGTCCTTGGCGTGGCCGCGCTCGACCCGCAGGGCCTCGATGAGCCGGCGCAGGAGGGTGTAGGCGGCGCGCAGCCCCTCGGCCTCGGCCTGGGGGAGGAGGCCGGCGCGCGCCAGGGCCAGTAAGGCCTTGAGGGTGTTGGGGTCGCGGATCTCCGGGTGGTCGTGGCCGTGGTCCAGGAGGAGGTATTGCACCGCGTACTCCACCTCCACCAGCCCCCCCGGCCCGTACTTGAGGTGGACCTTCCCCGGGGTGGTGAACTCGGCGATCTGCCGGCGCCGCAGCTCCAGGGAGGCGGCGCGGTCGAAGGGCTGCGCGCCGTAGGTGAAGGCGTCGCGGGCGGCGCTCAACTCCTGGAGGAGCCGCGGGTCGCCGCACGCCGGCCGCAGGCGGGTGAGGGCCTGGCGCTCGAACGGTGCGGCGCCGCCGCCGGCCCGGTAGTAGCGCCGGAAGGCGGGCAGCGACGAGGCCAGCGGCCCCTCCTTGCCGTAGGGCCGCAGGCGCAGGTCGAGCTCGAAGATCCCTTCCCGCCGCGCAGGAATGTTGTGCCGGAAGGCGCGCACCGCCCGCGCGAAGAACTCCCCGGCCGGGACCTGCCGCGGGCCGGTGGTGGTGCCCTCGCCGCCGTAGACGAACATCAGCTCCAGGTCGGAGGCGATGCCCAGCTCCCGGCCGCCGAACTTCCCCAGGCCGAGGATCGCCCACGGGATCGGCTGCCCCGCCGCGTCCACGGGCCCGCCGGTCTGGTTCGCCACCTCCTCCAGGGCCAGGAGCCAGGCGCTCTCCACCACGGTCTCCGCCAGGGTGGTGAGGGCCTCGCTGAACACGCCGAACGGCCGCTCCGGGCGGATCAGGTGTTCGCAGTCGATGCGGAACAGCTCCGCGTCGCGCCAGGCGATGAGGGCCGCACGCCGCTCCGCGAGGTCACCCCGGGCGGGCACCGGCGGCGCGGGCGGGGCGCCGCCCCCGGCCACCGCCTCCAGGACCGGCAGCAGGTGGGCCGGGGCGAGGCGCAGGAAGTCCTCGAACAGATGGGACCCGGAGCCGAGCACCGTGGCCAGGGCCGCGAGCAGGGGCTCGGTGGCGAGCCCCTGGAAGTGGGCGGTGCCGTCCGTCTCCCGGGCCAGGCGATCCAGCAGCGCGTCGAACTGGGTGAGGGCCAGGCTCGGGTCCGCGGCGCGACCGAGGAACTGGGTGAAGGCCTTGAGCAGCACCACCACTACCTCCAGCTCGTGGAGGGCCGCGGCGGTGATGACCTTGCGGCCGTGGCGATCGCGGAGGTGGAACCGGTCGATCACCCGGTGGCCGTCGGTGCGGATGCGGATCTGGTGGATGTCGATGCCGCGCAGGGCCAGCCCCTGGGTGAGGGCGTAGAGGAAGCCCGGCGTGTCCTCGCTCCACAGGTTGACGATCGAGTAGGTCGGGTCGCTACGGTTGTCGACCTCCATCTCCACGGGGAACAGGCGGGTCTGCTCGTCGCCGGCGCGGGACTGGACGAACCGCACCCACCGCTCGTTCAGCTCCGAGCGCACCGCCGCCGCGCCACGCAGCCAGCGGGTGGCGAGGTCGACCAGCCGGGCGGTGATCTCGTTGCGCGCCGCCTCGTCGAGGCGCCGGCCGTCGGTGGGGGCCACGGTCAGATAGTCGATCGCCCGTGGCCCGGCCTCCTCTCCCCAGTAATGGCCCGCCGGCAGGGTGAAGAGGGTGCCGTCCTGGATGTCGAGGCCGGCGCCGGCGAGCACTCCGGTGCACACCGCCGCGAGGCCGGTGCGATCCTCCGCCGACAGTCGGAGCTGGTAGCGGCCGAAGCCGAGGTCGACGAGGTGGGCGACCACCGGCTCGTCCCGCGACACGTGACGGTGCAGCACCAGGCCGTCGGCGATGGCCGCACCCCCGAGCTGGTCGAGCCCCTCCAGGGGCCACTCGGCGAAGATGCGGCGTGCGGTCTCCTCGTCGAGGGAGCTCAGGCGCGCGGTGAACTCCCGCACCAGGCGCGCGCGCAGCTCCTGGGCCTCGCGCCCCTCCTCCGTCTCGAACATCGACTGGAAGAGGAGGTGGACCCGGTCGCGCACGCCGGCGATCGCCTCGTCGAAGGCGTCGACGTCGGCGAACCCGAGGCTCTGGGCGATGGCGGTGCGCTCCGTGCGATCCGCCGGCAGCAGGTGGGTCTGGCGATCCTCGATCATCTGCAGCCGGTGCTCGACGCGGCGCAGGAAGCGGTAGTCATCGCGCTGGGAATCGCGGAGGTTGCGGTCGATCAGACCAGCGGCCTGGAGCCGGTCGAGGAGCTCCAGGGTGTTGGCCAACCGCAGCGACGCGTCGCGGCCGGCGTGGAGGATCTGCACGGTCTGGGCGAAGAACTCGATCTCGCGGATGCCGCCCGTGCCGAGCTTCACGTGAAATCCGGGCTGACGCTTACGCGAGAGCTGGTCGGTGATCTGGCGCTTCACCTCGCGCACCGACCCCACCAGCTTGGGGTCGATGGCGCGCGGGTAGACGAACGGCCGCACCGCCTCCTGGAAGGCCGCCACCACGGCCGGGTCGCCGGCACAGAAGCGGGCGCGCAGCAGCATCATGCGCTCCCACGCCTGGCCCATGGCCTCATAGTAATTGGCGCACCCCTGCGGCGTGAAGGCCAGCGGCCCGGCATCGCCGTCCGGCCGCAGGCGCAGGTCGACGCGGAACAGGCGGCCGTGCTCGGTCTTGTGATCCATCAGGCGGGTGATGAGCCGCGCCGCCCGCACCGCCCACTCGTGGCGGGAGATCGTGCCGAGGCGGCCGCCGGCGCTCTCCCCGTCGCGGGCGTAGAGGTAGATCAGGTCGATGTCGGAGGAGAAGTTGAGCTCTCCGGCTCCGAGCTTGCCGAGGCCGAGGACGGCGAAGCCGCCCTCCGGGCTCTCCCCGTCGAGGTGGCCGTATTGCCCCTCGAGCACGCTGCGGGTGAATGACCACGCGGCCGCGAGCAATGCCTCCGCGAGGCGGGAGAGCTCGGCCGTGTTCTCCTCCACGCCGGCGACCCCCAGCAGGTCGCGGGCGGCGATGCGCAGGATCTCCCGGGCGCGGAAGCGGCGCGCCGCCGCCATCCATTGGCTCTCCTCGGCGACCCCGTCCAGGTGGCGCCGGAGGTGGGCCGCGAACCGCTCGGGCCCGCGCGGGCCGCGCCAGCGGTCGGGGTCGATCGCCCAGGCGAAGGCCTCGGGGTCGGCGTTCACATGGCGGCAGAGAAACGGCGAGTCCGTGGCCAGGGCGGTGGCAACCCGACCCGCCCGGACGGGATCCCCCGTCGGCGGTGGTAGCACCGAGCCCAGTCGTTCCAGCCGCGTCACGGTCGCGGCCGGCGCTCCCGCCGCCTGGACACGATCGATCACCCCCTGCCAAAACGGATCGAGCAACATGGGCATCGCCGCAGTCTAGCCCGGGTCCGCACCGTGCCACCACGGCGGCGGCGGGTCCGATGATGAATAGGAAAGGCTGGTCAACGCGGGAACCCAGGAAGCGAGGAAGGGTGTCTTATCGCGAGGTGTTCTCCTGGTTTCCTGGGTCCTCACGTTTCACCAGGGACCGCTTGGCACGTGGATCGGGACGTGGCTGATCATCCTCGTCTCGATCCGGGGCCGGCCGCCGCGGTGGCGATCCTGGTTTCTCGCCGAGCCGCGAAGATCGCCAAGCGGGCTTCCGAGCGTCCGCTCATGGCAACCGTGCGGTCGTGGCGTGAGCGAGCCCGCTTCGCCAATTCCGCGAAAGGTTGTGCTTAGCGAGATGGCCCGCCGTCGAGGGCCGCGAGAAGGTTGTGCTGCCGGACCTCGCCGCCGGGGTGATGGCCGCAGCGGGGACAGCGGCGATGGCCATGCAAGCGGTGGCCGCAATTGGCGCACGCGGTGGCCGGATCCGGGGGGCGGGTCGCGGGCGGTGACGGCACCACCACGCAGCGGGCAAGGTCGGCCAGGGGGAGGTGGAGGAGGTGGGCCTTGCGCGTACGGCCGGCGGGACGCAGGTAGGCGGCGCCGTCGGGATCGACTGCCTCCACCACGAACTTGCGCATCCCACCCTGCACCGGGGCCGGCACGAGCAGGCGCGTCCCGGGGGTGATCGGGGCGGTGAAGGGGAGGCCGAGCTGGTCCATGGCAGAGGGCTGTGCGCAAGGCGCCCCCCTTTCTAGCCGATCACCACCCCAAGTCATACCCTCGAATCCGCGCCTCCTCCCGCCGCCGGAGTCCATCTAAGGAAGGCAGAAAAACCACAGGAAGCCAGGAAGGGGTGGGGAGGGCACCGAGGCGGAGGCAACGATTCCTGCCTTCCTGCCCCTTTCATGCCTTCCGTAGATGGGCTTGCCGGCCAGCGCGCTGCCACCAAGCAGCGTGTTCGCCGCGGTGATCCTCAATGCGCCGAATCCGGTTGAGGGGTCATGGACCCTGTGTTAGCGTCCCCCGCCCTTCCCCGGTGCGTCCGGGGGTTGACGATTTGTGCCATGGACCATACGCAGGTAACCCGCATCGCGGAGCTCGCCCGGCTCGACCTGAATGACCAAGAGACGGCTGCCATGGCGGGGCAGCTCACCAAGATCCTCGACTACATTGGGCAGCTCAACCGTCTCGATACCTCCACCGTGGAACCCACCACTAACCCGATCGAGCTCGGCGACGTCTTCCGCGACGACGTGGTGTGCCCCTCCCTGCCGACGGAGCTCGCCCTGGCCAACGCCCCGGCCACGGACGGCGCATTTTTCATTGTTCCGCGCATAATTTAGTATCTCGACAGGAGCGGAGAGACCTCCATGCTGCGCTGCTTGCTCAAGGCCAAGATCCACCGGGCCACCGTCACCGACTGCAACATCAACTACGACGGCAGCATCACGGTGGACGTGGCGTTACTGCACGCCGCGGACATCCTACCTTACGAGAAGGTGTCGGTGGCGGACATCAACAATGGCGAGCGGTTCGACACCTATGTCATCCCCGGCGAGGCGGGCTCCGGGGTGATGTGTGTAAACGGTGCGGCGGCCCGTAAGGTACAGATCGGCGATCTGATCATCCTGTTCGGTTACGGCTTTTTGCACGAAGCGGAGATCGCCGCCGACTTCGCGCCACGGGTGGTGAAGGTCGACGAGCACAACCGCATGGTGTCGGAGCCGGCGGCCGAGGCGGCCTAGGCCGAACGGGCGTCCCACCCGATGGCCGAGCCGCCACCCTCTCCGGCCAGCCTCACCCTGCACGAGGGGGCGGCCCAGGTCGCTGCCGGTGCCACCACCTCTACGGCCCTGACCCAGGCCTGTCTGGAGCGAATCGCGGCGCTGGACGGGCAGATCCACGCCTTCGCCCACGTCACCGCCGAGGCGGCCCTCGCCGAGGCACGGGCCCGTGATGAGACGCGGCCCGATCCCCTGCCACCCCTCTGGGGGCTGCCGGTCGCCCTGAAGGACAACATCTGCACCCGTGGCCTGCCCACCACCTGCGGCTCCAAGATCCTCGGCGACTTCCGACCGGTCTACGACGCCCACGTGGCGGAGCATCTTGCCGCGGCCGGCGCGGTGATCCTCGGCAAGACCAACATGGACGAGTTCGCCATGGGGTCGTCGTGCGAGAACTCGGCCTTCGGCCCGACCCGCAACCCGTACGACCGTACCCGGGTGCCCGGCGGCTCTTCCGGTGGTTCAGCCGCGGCGGTGGCGGCGGACGAGTGTCTTGCGGCGCTTGGCTCTGACACCGGCGGCTCGATCCGCCAGCCCGCGGCCCTGTGCGGGGTGGTGGGGATGAAGCCGACCTACGGCCGGGTGTCGCGCTACGGTCTGGTCGCCTTCGCCTCGTCGCTCGATCAGATCGGTCCCCTGACCAAGGACGTGCACGATGCGGCCCTGCTCCTGCAGGCCATCGCCGGCCACGATGCGCGTGACTCCACTTCGGCGCGTCGGCCGGTGGAGGACTTTGTCGCCAGCCTCGACCAAGGGGTGGCCGGGCTACGCATCGGCATCCCTGAGGAGTACTTCGGGGCGGGACTCGATCCGGCGGTGGAGGCCGCCGTGCACGCGGCCATCGCCACCTACGAGTCCCTGGGTGCCACGCTGGTGGAGGTGAGCCTTCCCCACACGGAGTACGCCGTCGCCACCTACTACGTGATCGCCACTGCCGAGGCGTCATCCAACCTCGGGCGCTTCGATGGGGTGCGCTATGGTGCGCGTCGGGGCGGCAAGGACCTGCGTGACCTCTACACCCGCACCCGGGCGGAGGGGTTTGGTCCGGAGGTGAAGCGGCGCATCATGCTTGGCACCTTCGCCCTCTCCGCCGGCTACTACGATGCCTACTATGGCAAGGCCATGGCGGTGCGGACCCTGTTCCGGCGCGACTTCCAGGAGGCGTTCGCGCGGTGCGACGTGCTCCTGACGCCGGTAACCCCCTCCCCGGCCTTCGCGCTCGGCGAGAAGACCGACGACCCGCTTACCATGTACCTGTCGGACATCTTCACCATCTCCGCCCCCCTCGCCGGCGTCCCGGCGATCTCCCTGCCCTGCGGCCGCTCTCCCGAGGGGTTGCCGATCGGGCTGCAACTGATCGCCAACCACTTCGACGAGGGGCGGATGCTCGCCTGTGCCTACGCCTTCGAGCAGGCCACCGATCACCACCGGATGCGCCCAGCGCTATCGGTCTCCCCGTAGGGGCGTCCCTCAATCCCCCTCCCCCCGGGAGCTGACCTTGTCCCATATCTCTTGGCTGGGCACCGTGGTTGTCGTCGGCCACGGGGAGGGCCATGGAGGTGGGTGGGCAGGTCTTTACGGAGGCGATCCGGCGGCGGATTGCGGGGGTGGTGGAAGCCCAGCCGTCGCTGTCGCGCCGGCCGTTGGCGCGGCAGGTGTGCGGCTGGCTGGGCTGGTGCCCCGCTGATGGACGGTTGCGGGAGATGGCGTGGCGGATTCTGCATCTCACCCACCTCGGGCGTCACCACCCGGAGGCGCCATGCACGGCGTAGTTCGACGAGGCCCAGTGGCAGACGCTGGTCGCCTTCGTCCACCGTGACCCGAGGGCGGCCGCGGGGCCGCCTCCCTCCTTGGGTACCGCCGTGCGCCTGGTCGCCGGCCTGGGCGGCTTCCTCGGTCGCAAGGGCGACGGCGAGCCCGGCGCCCAGACCCTCTGGCGCGTCTGCAACGGCTCCACGACATCACTCTCGCCGGGCGCGCCTTCGGCCCCACCGCCCGCGACCCCCACGGTCTCCAGCGACCGGAGATAGGGGGTAACGATCAGAGGGGGGGGAGCGGGGACGTGGTTCAGGGTGGGTTCGATGCGCTCTGCGTCTCTGCCTCTTTGCGCCTCTACGTTAAGCGGTTCTTGGCAGGCGGCGGCCAGGTTGGTGCCGGGGAGCGGTGGGGGCAGGGCGAACCAGTCGCGGAGGTCGAAGGGGCGGTAGGGCTGGCTTGCGGCCTTCGCGGCCTCCTTTGCGACGTCGCTGGAATCGGCCGCCACGGCGGCATTGGCCACGTGGAAGGTGGGGTAGGTGTAGATCACGCTCTGGAGGTTGGACACCGGCGCGATGGCCCGGGCAATCGCCTTGGCACGGTCCACCGTCAGGCCCGCCGGCGACGCGAGCAGCATCTCCGCCTGCCGTACATAGCGCACCGTGTAGCCCGAGCCGCGGGGCGGCTCCAGCCCCGGGTGGTGCGGGTCGCCGGCGAGGGCGAGCTGGGCGTCGCGGATGCGCTCGTCGAGGGCGAGACTGGCGCGGACCACCACACCGCCGAGGGTGCGGGCGAAGGGCGCCATCGCCCCTGCTCCCTCCCGAGGGTCCCCGGGCTGGAAGAGGGCGACCCGTTCCCGGTTGCTCTCCACGGCCACGGCCCGGTCCTCTCGGGCCGAGGCGATGACGAAGTTGTAGCCGAGGGTGCGCGGCGGGTGGGAGACGATGGCCACCGCTCGGTCGAGGTCCGTGGCCTCCTGGAGGACGCGGCGCAGGCGCGCCACCATAGGCTCCCCGGCCATGGACGCGGCAGCGCTGCGTGCCGTGATCTCCGCGATGCTGATGCCCGCGCGATTGATCCCGGACACCGCCCCGAGAAACCCGGACCAGCCGAGGTTGACGAACGGCTCGCCCGCGGCCGGCTCCACCACCGTCACCTGGGAAAAGCGTTGGATGCCACTCTCCACGGCCCAGTCGAGGTTGCGCAGGTGGACCAGCGAGTCATGGGCGGCGGCGGCGGTGGTGGCGGCGAAGCTCGCGCAGTTGAACTCCGTCAGGGTGGGGATGGCGTGGATCCGGCACACCATCCGGTAGCTTACCCCGGACCCGTCCGCCAGCCCGACCATCTCCTCCTTGAACGTCCGCGGCACATGGGGGGCGAGGCGCCACCACACCCCGTCGAGGATCGCGCCGGCGAGCCAGGCGGGGAGGCCGAGGTCCTCGCGCACCCCGGCGGCCACATGGTCGAGGATCGCGCGGTAGGCGGCCCGCACCCGCTCCCCCACCAACCGCCCCTGCTGCCATCCGAGGGCGTAGGGCTCGCCGGCGAGCCGCACCACGACGAGGTCGTCGCCGTACGGGTAGGTGAGGCGGGTCCGGGCGATCTCCGCGGGCGCGGTCGCCGGGCGGGGTGGTGGGACCGTGACCGCCCACTGCACCGCGCCCACCGCCCCAAGGACGGTGGCCAAGATGACAGCTCCCACGAGCTTCAGCAGACGACCCCACATGAGTGCTCCCGGACGGGCAGGCCTGCCCCGAGCTTACCCCGGGGTGGGCCATCCGGAGGGTCGGCTTCGGCACAGGGATGGGAGCGCCCGTGGGACGGTCGCCGAAGGGATTCGGCTCCTACCTCGGGGCCGGAATCATGGCGCGATGCCACGTCCAGGGGCAGGAGCCGATTGTGCCGGCGATCCGCGCCGGTGGCGCGGCCGGCCCGTCGGGTCTGGGTCGCCGAAGGGATTCGGCGCCTACCGGTTGCGCTCCCGCAGGGCGCGCTCGATCTCGCGGGCGGCGTCCTGGGCCTTCATGTCCTCGCGCCGGTCGTGGAGCTTCTTGCCACGGCCCACCGCCACCTCCACCTTGATATGCGGCCCCTTGGCATAGAGGCGGGTGGCGATCAGGGTCAGCCCCTGGCGCTGGACCTTGCCGATCAGCCGGTCGATCTCGCGCTTGTGGAGCAGCAGCTTGCGCGGCCGCAGCGGGTCGTGGTTGTGGATGTTGCCGTGGGACCAGGGGGAAACGTGGAGGTCGTGGAGCCACAGCTCGCCGTTCTCCACCCGGGCGTAGCAGTCGCCCATGTTGGCGCGGCCGGCGCGGATCGACTTGACCTCAGTCCCGTGCAGGACGATCCCCACCTCGATCTTCTCCTGGATCTCATAGCGGCGGTGGGCCTGCTTGTTGGTCGCGAAGACCTTGGGCGGTGTGGGCTTGGCGGCCATTTGTCTTCACCACAGAGACACGGAGGGCACAGAGATTCCTTTTCCTCCCTATCCGTCACACCGGCGAGAGTGGGAAGGGGGCGTCTCCTGGAAGGTAGATTTGACCACGGGGGACACGGGGTACGTTAGGGGCAAGGGGCGGACGGCTGTCGTTCCACATACTCCTGCAATCAGCGGCTTCGTAACCGGACAACGGCGCCGCCAAGTGACCGACCGATCTGCCGGGAGCGGCCTGCTCCCAAAGCCCCCGTGGGAAGCTCCTGCAAGGAGCTGCCCCCTCACCTCGGGGCGCATTGGCCGCAGGGCCTCGGTCCGCGCTCTGTGCCCTCTGTGTCTCTGTGGTGCGACGAACGACGCTCACGCGGCGTCGGCGGCGAAGCCGGCGGCGGCAATGGCCGCGTGGATCTCGGCGAGGTCGTAGCCCTTGTGGTCGCACTTCAGGAAGGCCGTCGGCTCGCCCGGGTAGACCACCGCCTCGCGCACACCGCGCACCGCCTTCAACGCGTGCGCCGCAGCCTCGGCCTGGCTGCGGTCGCGCACGCCGACCACCGGCACCATCACGCTCGTCAGGTAGTTGAGCCGCGGCATGGTCAGCGCCACCAGGAGCCACACCCCCATGATGGCGAGCAGGGCGATGAACAGCAGGTGGACGCCGAGGCCGTAGAGGAGCCCGCCTACACCGCCGCCGAGGCCGGCGCCGGCGAACTCCGCCATGTTGTAGACGCCGATGCTGGTGCCGCGCAGGCCGGCGCGGGCAGTCTTGGAGACCAGGGACGGCAGGGTCGCCTCCAGGACGTTGAAGCCGACGAAGAACAGCAGTAGCCCGACGACCACCAGCGCGAGTCGCCCGCCGCTTGTCCCGATCACCGCGACCCCGGCCGCAGCCAGGGCGATGGCGGCGATGAAGATCTCCCGCAGGCGGTGCTTCACCTCGCCGATGACGATCGCCGGCACCATCAGCACCAGCGAGGCGAGGATCACCGGGCCGTACACCTTCCAGTGCTGATGCGGGTCCAGGTGCTCCTTGAGGAGCAGGGGCACGGCGAAAAACAAGGCGGTGAGGACCAGGTGGAGGGCGAAGATGCCGAAGTCGAGGCGCAGCAGCTCCGGCTCGGTGACCACGGCGGCCACGTCGCCCAGGGTGAGCTGGGCGTCGCGGTGGTGGACGCTCACCTCGGGATCCGGGACCACCAGGTAGAGGAAGGCGATGGAGAACAGGGACAGGCCGGCGATCAGCCAGAAGATCCCGTCCACCCCGAACCATCCCGACAGCGCTGGGCCGGCGATCACCGAGAAGGCGAAGGTCATGCCGATGGTGCCGCCGATCATCCCCATGGCGCGGGTGCGATTCTCCTCGGCGGTGAGGTCGGCGACCAGGGCGATGACCACGCTCGCCACCGCCCCGGCCCCCTGGAGGAGGCGACCGGTGATCATCCAGCCGATGGTGGTGGCCGACGCCGCCACCACCGAGCCGAGGGCGAAGATCAGCAAGCCGACGGCGATCACCCGCTTGCGACCCCACCGGTCCGAGGCCATGCCGAACGGCACCTGCAGGAGGGTCTGGGTGATGCCGTAGGCACCGAGGGCGAGGCCGACGCTCTTGGGGCTCGCCCCGGTCAGGGTGAGGCCGTAGACGGTGAACACCGGCAGGATCAGGAACAGCCCGAGCATGCGCAGGCCGAAGATCCCGGCCAGGGACATGGCGGCGCGCTTCTCCTTGGGGCTGAATCCGGGCTTCGCCGGCCCGGCAGGCTTGTAACGGCTCATGTTCAACCAATCCGCCCCGTAGGGGCGTCCTTTGGGGCCCCCTCCCCTCGGGAGGGGGCCGGGGGGAGGGCGTGGGGAATGGACGGTTCGGTGGGTGTCACGTCATGCCGCCTGCAAGGATCAAGCGCCCCACCCCAACCCTCCCCCGGCAGGGGAGGGGGTACGTTGCAGACGATGGGGAGGTGGGTGGTGCGGGCACAAACGTCGGCGAGTATACCCCGTGCCGCCCTCTGGAGTAGCGCGGCGCGGCAGGCCTGAATCGTCGATGGGATCGGCTCCTACCCGGCGCCCAGGGGACCACGTTCGCAAGGCGCCAGAAACCCTGTTGCGCCAGCGTTACCGTCCCCGCGGGTGGCAGCGCTCGACGAGCTGGCGCAGGTGGCCGCGGGTGAGGTGGGTGTAGATCTGGGTGGTGGAGATGTCGGCGTGGCCGAGCATCTGCTGGACCAGGCGCAGGTCGGCGCCCCCCTCCAGGAGGTGGCTGGCGAAGGAGTGGCGCAGGGTGTGGGGCGAGATCGGCCGCGCGATGCCGGCGGCGCGGGCGTAGCGCGCCACCAGCCGCCCGACCCACTGGCGGCTCAGGCCACGGCCCCGGGCGGTGACGAACAGCACCGGCGTGGTGCGCCCCTTGAGCAAGCGCGGCCGCGCCTCGTCCCGGTAGCGTTCCAGCCAGTCGAGGGCCGGCGCCGAGGCCGGCACCAGGCGCCCCTTGCCCCCCTTGCCACGGGTGTGGATGAAGCCGCCCTCCCAGCTCACCGCCTCCTCACGCAGGCCGACCAGCTCGCTCACCCGCAGGCCCGAGCCGTACAGCACCTCCAGCAGGGCGCGATCCCGCAGGCCGTGGGGCCGGGCCACGGCGGGCTGGTCGAGTAGCCGGCCCATCTCCTCCACGGTCAACACCTTGGGCAGGGTGCGGCCAACCCGCGGGGCCTCGATCCGCTCGGTGGGATCGCTCGCCACCACCCCCTCGTGCACCAGGTAACGGTACCAGCCGCGCACCGCCGAGAGGTGGCGCCGGATGGAGCGTGCGCCGAGGCCGGCGCCGTGCAGGCCGTCGAGGTGGCTGCGCAGCTCGTCGATTCCGCCCGCCTGCCACCGGCAGCCGCAGTCCCCGAGGTGGTCGAGCCACGCCGCCAGATCGTGCCGATAGGCGGCCACGGTGTTCGCCGCCAGCCCCCGCTCCACCGCCACGTGGTGGAGATACTCCTCCAATGCCGCCGCCGCGTCGTTCATGAATTCATCCGCCGATGGGATCGATTGGGAATTCTACCCGCTGTAGGGTGCGCCGAGCGAAGCGAGGCGCACCACGGTGGCCACGACGCGCTTCGGGCCGGAACGGTGCGCCGCGCTGCGCTTGGCGCACCCTACGGGCGCTCAAACAAAACACGTCGGTCGGATCAAGCCGCGCACAGCGGCGGATCCGACACCGGGTCGGCTCCGCTGCGCTTGAGCCGACCTACAGACCATTCCATGGGTGCCGCGTCACTCGTTGAGCAGCCGGGCCTGTTTCGCGGTGGCGGTGCCGACGCGGGTGTTGGATGGGTCGGAGACGATCACCAGGGGCCGGTTGTAGTAGCGTTTTCGATAACGCGAGCTCTCTTGCAGCATGGCCTCGAAGCCCTCGGCGGCCTCGCTGAGCAGGGCGAGGCGTTGCCCCTCCGGGAGGAAGTGCCACGAGGACTCGACCACCAGGTCGAGCTCGGCCTCGTGGTAGTGCTCGAGGACCGCGTCGTTCACCGCACCCCAGCGGATCACGCCGGGATAGTTGGCCCGCAACTGCGCGAGCAGCGGCGCCGCCGGGTCGGGCTCCAGGAGACGGACCACGTCGCTGAAGACCCACGCGGTGGTCTCGTCGGGCAGGGTGACCTCGTACCAATCGCCCGCCTTGCGCACCGCCGGCAGCTCCACGTCACGTTCCAGCCGTCCGGCCAGGGGGGCACGCTTGTTCGGGCGCGCGCGCAGGTTGGCGTAGTTGCTCGCCGGGACCACCCGGTGGCCGCTTTCGAGGGGGATGGTCGCCAGCTTCACCAGGCGCTTGAAGACCCACGCCGACTCCCCCTCGGGCGGGACCACCTCGTACCAGCCCTCCTGACTGCTGAGCACCTGCAACATGTTGCCCTGCTCGGCCTTGCCGACCTTCTCGTAGCGCGTCCCGGGCCCCGCCCGGAGGTTGGCCTCGGGTCTCACCACCGTCACGTAAGGCGTTGGTTCCTCGGCGTGGGCGACGAGCGCCACGCCGAGCGTCAGGGCAAAAAAAATCGCCCTCACACGCGCTCCGCAGAGATGACCAACTCCTCGGCACGCAGGGCGCTCAGCAGGCGCTCGAGGTGGTCGAAGCTCTGTACCTCGATCTCGAAATGGATGCTGCCGTAGCGGGCGGAGGTCCCGAGGCTGCGGTTCTTCAGGATGTTGGCGTGGTTCTCGCTGATCCGCGTACATACGGTGGCCAGGGCGCCCTGGCGGTTGTGTACCTCCACCACCATCCCCACCCGGCTACCGATCGCCACCCCTGGCTGCCAGCGCACCGGGATCGACTGCTCGTCGTCGAGGGCGCGGCGCACCGCGTGGTGGCAGGTGCGGCGATGGACGATCACGCCGTCGCGGTTGCTGGTAAACCCGATGCTGTCGTCCCCGGCGATGGGCCGGCAACAATTGGCCAGGTGGTAGAGGTGGGCGTTGTCGAGGGACAGCATCATCTCCCCCGGCGGCCGCGGCTCGCTCACCTCCACCGGCGGCTCGACCACGGAGACCACGCGGCGCGGGTTGATCTTGCCGGCGCCGATCTGGATGAGGAAGGCGTCGAGATCGGTGAATCCGAGACGGCCCGCCGCCGCGATCGCCTCCTCGCGCTGGCGCAGGTCGCTCCCCGGCGGGAGGTGCAGGGCGCTGGTCAGGCGGGTTCCGCCGATCTCCAGCAGGCGCTCCCGCTTGCGGCTGCTCAGGCCATTGCGCAGGGCGTGGCGGGCACGGGGCGTCTGCACGTGCTTCAGCCACGACCCGGCGGCCTCGATCCGGGGATCGGTCTGGATGTCGACCTGGTCGCCGTCGCGCAGGCGGTATTCCCGTCCCACCCGGTGGCCGTTGACCCGCGCGCCCGTGCAATGCCAGCCGAGGTCCGAGTGGATGGCGAAGGCGAAGTCGAGCACCGTCGCCCCCCGCGGCAGCTCCAGGACGTCGCCCCGCGGCGTCACCGGGTGGACCTTGTCCGTGGCCAGGGAGCCCCGGACCATGTCCAGGAAATCTTCCGAGCAGAGCATGGCCTGCTGACACTCCTGGAGGTCCTGTAGCCACTGCATACGCCGGGCGTAGTCGGCGGGGGTCTCGTCCGCGCCGCGTTTGTAGGTCCAACGCTGGGTGATGCCGCGCTCCGCCACGTCGTACATCTCCGCGGACAGGATGCGCACCCGGATGGTGCAGCCGCTCTCGCCGCGTAGCCGGGTGTGCAGGGCGCGGTACTGATTGCTGCGGGGGTTGGCGATGTAGTCCTTGAACCGCCCGGGGATCGGCGGGCGCAGGGCGTGAATCGCACCGAGCAGCGGATAGCAATCCTCGTCCCGGGGGGTGATCACCACGACACGCAGGATGTGCGCGACCCGCTCCACGGGTTCACCGAGATGGCGGTGGATCCGCTGCACCTCGTGGGCGCGGCAGGACCCGATCATGATCTGCGTGCCAGGGAAGCGGTTGCCGAGCCACTCCAGCAGCTCCGCGCGCAGGGTCTCGCCGCGGTGCATCACGCGCTCCCGGGCGTAGTCGAAGATGGCGACGATCTCCTCGTAGTCGGGGAGATGGAGGATGGTGAAGCACCGCTCCTGCATCTCCGGGTAGATCATCCCCAGCCCCAGGCCCATGGCGATCGGCACGTAGATGTCCCGAGTCTCGGCGGCGATCCGCACCTGTTTGTGCTGCGGCATCGCAGCGAGGGTACGGAGGTTATGCAGGCGATCGGCAATCTTGATCAAAGCGACGCGGATGTCGCGCACCATCGCCTCGACCGTCTTGCACAGGTTGGTGGCGGTGCGGTGGGAGCGGGAGGTCCCCTCCAGCATCTCGACCTTGGTCATGCCGTCCACGAGCTGCGCCACCTCGTCGCCGAAGCGCCGGCCCAGCTCGCCCAGCGGTGTGGCGGTGTCCTCCACCGTGTCGTGCAGCAGGGCGGCGCACAGGGTCGGGATGTCCAGGCGCAAATCGATCAGGATCTCGACCACCGCGACCGGGTGCGAGAAGTACGGCTCGCCGGACCGGCGGTTCTGCCCGGCGTGCGCCACCTCCGCGAAGCGATAGGCGCGCTCCAGCAACCCGAGGTCCGCCTGCGGGTTGTAGGCCAAGACCCGCTGGGCGATCTCCGCAAAGGCGAGGAGCGATGGGCTAGTAACCGTGCTCACGGGACGACACCGCGATCTGCGGGCAATGCCACCGGATGGAATTTTAAGAATAGTCCAGCGCCCGCCCTTGGGAAGGGGTGAAAAACCACCATCATCGTCGGCTTCCTCGCCATACGCCCCTGTGCTAGCCCGCGTTTCTCACACCGGTTCGGCGCGCGGATCGCCGGTGCAACCGGCTCCTACCCTGTTGTTGGGGAATCGCGGCGCACCCCCGGAATCTCGGTAGGAGCCGAATCCCTTCGGCGATCCAGGCCCGAGAGGGCCTGCCCGCCGCGCCTGGCGGCGCGGGTCGCCGGTGAAACCGGCTATTACCCGCGGGCGAGGTGGGCCAGGAGATGCGGGCGGCGGGACGATCATCGCCGTTGCTGGTACTGAGCCACCGCGCGATTGTGCTCGTCGACCGTGACCGAGAACTGGTGCGAGCCGTCATTGCGGGAGACGAAGTAGAAGGCCTCGGTCTCGGCCGGGTGCAGTGCGGCGTCGATCGACGCGAGCCCCGGGTTGGCGATGGGTCCGGGGGGCAGACCGGCGCGGGTGTAGGTGTTGTACGGGGTGTCGGTCTCCAGGTGGGTGTGGGTGAGGTTGCCATCAAACGGCGTGACGCCGTAGATGACGGTGGGATCCGATTGCAGTCGCATGCCGCGCCGCAGACGGTTATGGAAGACGCCGCTGATCATGGCCCGTTCGGCGGCGGCGCCGGTCTCCTTCTCGATGATCGAGGCGAGGGTGAGGGCCTGGTGGCGGGTCAGGCCCAATGCCTCGGCCGCCTGCGATCGCTGCGGCGTCCACACCGCCTTCATCGCGGCCAACATGCGCTCCACCAGCGCGCGGGCCGCCATGCCCCGATGCCACTGGTAGGTCTCGGGGAAGAGATATCCCTCCAGATCTCCTTGCGCCAAGCCCGCCCGGGCGAGCAGGGCCGGGTCGCTGCAGGCGGCGCGAAAGTCGGTCGCGGTGCCGAAGCCGGCCGCCGCGAAGCGGGTGCCGATCTCGGCGCAGGTGAGCCCCTCGGGCACGGTGAAGGCATATTGCTTCACCCGCCCCGCCACCAGCAGATCGAGGAGCGCCGCGGGCGAGCGGCTCCCGCCGAGATCGTACTCGCCGGCCCGCACCCGGTCGGCCACGCCGCGCCAGCGTGCCAGCCACTCCAGGCGCCGCGGGTGGTCGACCACCCCGGCGGCGGCGAGGTGTGTCGCCACCGCACGGAAGCTGCTCCCGGCCGGGATGGTGACCACCACCTCGCTTGCGGCGGCCGGTAGGGGGTGGACTGCCCAGCTACGCAGGGTCCACGCCACATAGGCGATGATCAGGGCGGCCACGACCATCAGCGCGCAGGTCAGCCCCAGGAGGGGCCCACCCCTGCCTCGCGTCCTCGGGCGCATCCGTCGCCGCCGACCCATCGCGCTACTCGTCGAACGATAAGTCGCCGTTCACGCTGTCCAGGTAGCCTTGTAGGATGAGCACTGCCGCCACCTGGTCGACGACCTGTTTGCGCTTGTCACGGCGCATGCCGCCGGCGATCAAGGTCCGCTCCGCCTCCTGGGTGGTGAGCCGTTCGTCCCAGTAGTGGACCGGGAGGGAGAGGGCCTCGCCCAGCCGGTCGGCCAAGGTGCGGATCTTCGCCGCCATGTCACTCTCCTCGCCGGACATGTGCAGGGGTAGGCCGACCACCAGGGCTGCCACCTCGTGTTCCCGCGCGACCGCGGCGAGGCGCTCGACGTCGGCCCTGGCCCCGCACCGCTCGAGGGTGGCGTGGGGCTGGGCGAAGTGACCGAACGGGTCGGAGAAGGCGATGCCAATGCGCCTCTCCCCGACGTCCAACGCCATGGTCCTCACAGCCGCCCCCCGCGGAGGATCGAGATGAGGAGCCACAGGCCGAGGGTACCGGCGAGGGTGAAGCCGAGCAGCCCGAGGAGCGAGACGCTCTCCGTCTGGCTGCCCGCGTCCGCGCGCAGGAGGAGGGACGAGCCGACGATCACCGACGCGGTCACCACCGCGAAGGCCACCCGGTTGCTCGCCCGGTCCATCTGGTGGCCGAAGTTCTCCAGGTTGGTGATGTGCATGTCGATGTGGACCTGGTCGTCGACCGCCTTCTGCAGGATCTGACGGATCTGAATGGGCGCGTGCTTGAGCACGTCCAGGTAGTCGGTGCTGCAATTCTTCAGCGAGTCCGCCCACCGCGTCGGGCTCTTCTGCTTGGCCAGACGGCGCACCGCGTACGGTTTGCCCACCTCGAGGAAATCAAAGGCCGGATCGACCTGGCGCAGCAGCCCCTCGAGGTTGAGCAGCACCTTGTTCACCAGGTAGAGCTCGCTCGGCACCTCTAGGTGGAGGTCGACGGCGAGCCGTAACACGCGATTGATGTAGTCGGCCGCGTTGATCTGTTTGAGGCTGCGGCCGTAGTACGGCTCCAGCAGGTCCTGCAGCTCCTGGCGAAAGCGGTGGCGGAAGTCGGCGGTGGCCGACGCTCCCTTGGCGATGCCGAGGCGGATGTAGTAGTCGACTAGCTTGTCGAAGTCGCGGTTGAGCAGGGCGATGAAGCTATCGAAGAACTCCTGTACGTCGCGGTCGCCGACGTTGCCCATCATCCCGAAGTCGAGGAACGCGACCCGGTTGCCCTCCAGGACCATGAGGTTGCCGGGGTGCGGGTCGGCGTGGAAGCAGCCGTCCTCGAGAAGCATTTTGAGGTACGCCTTGGCGCACACCTCGGCGATCTGCTTGCGCTCGGCCCCCATCAGGTCGTAGCGCTCGAAGTCGGTGATGCGGATGCCCTGTATCCGATCGAGCACCAGAACCCGGCGGCTGGTGAAGTCCCAGTGGATGGCGGGGATGACCACCGACGGCTCGCGGGCGAAGTTGAGGGCCATGCGTTCGCAACCGGCCGCCTCGAGGCTAAAGTCCATCTCGCGGCGGATGGTACGCGCGAACTGGTGGATCACCCCCACCGGGTCGATGTGGCGCGCTTCGGTGATGTAGCGCCCGGCGAGCCCGGCCAGCCGTTTGAGGATGCGCACGTCGGTCTCGACCAACTCCTGAATCCCGGGCCGCTGGACCTTGACCACGACCTGGGTGCCGTCGTGGAGCTCGGCGGCATGGACCTGGGCGATGGACGCCGCCGCCAGAGGCTGATCGACGAAGGTCTTGAACAGCTCCGCCACCGGCCGGCCGAGATCCTCCTCGATGACCGCCCGCGCCTGGGCGCTCGGGAAGGAATCGAGGCGATCTTGCAGGCGGTTCAGCTCCCGGGCGTAGGCATCCGGCACCAGGTCGGGGCGGGTGGACAGGATCTGGCCGAACTTGATGAAGGTCGGCCCCAGCTCCGAGAGGGCGCGGTGCAGCCGCTGGGGGCCGGTGAGCCCCGCGACCTCGCGCCCCGGCCGCACCCGCCCGAAATGGCGCAGGCGGCTCCACAGGGAGGTGAGCCCCTCCAGGTCGAGCCGCTGGACGAGCTCCCCGAAGCCGTACTTGCCGAAGACCCGGATGATGGCGCGCATCCGACCAAGGTCGTGGATGCGACGCTGGGCAGCGGGGAAAGCCATGTTCAGTAGACGGGCCCGGCGCGCGAATCACCGGCGACCGGCGAGCAGCGACCGTGGCCTCCGATGGCTCCCGCGAGACGACGGGCGTACCGCGTCACCCCTCACCCACCCTGCATCTTGTCGAGACTCTTCTGCAGCAGTGCCACCTGGTCGCGGAGGTCCTGGAGGTCCTTCTTGGATGGCAGGTCCATGGAGCTCAGCGTGGAGTCGACCAGCTCCTTGAACTTCTCCTCGAGGGTGTCGACGCTGGTCTCCGCCTGGCCCATGAACTTGTTGAGCATGGTGTCCCCCTCCTCGCGGCTGATCTTCCCCTTGTCGACCATCTCGTCGAGCATCTCCCGGGCCTTCTCCTGTACCCCGAGACCCACCAGCATCATCTTGCGCATTGCGTCGAACATCATCATCTCCTTCCTCCTGACAGATAGTGCCCGGATTTAACCTGAAGATACCACGGGCAAAAAAGGGTCCATCGGGCGCCGGAATCGGGTCGGGGCACGGCACGCCGTGCCCCGACGGAGGCGCGTCGGTGGCAATAACCTCACCCCTGCGGACCCTGCCCGGCAAGCTGGGCACGCAATAGCTCGCGTCCCGCGTCCAGGGCGGCGGGGATTCCCGCGACGTCCTTGCCCCCGGCCTGGGCGAGATCCGGCTTGCCGCCCCCGCCCCCCTGGATGTGGGGCGAGACCGCCTTGATTACGTCGCCCGCCTTGATGCGCTTCGCCAGCTCCCGCTCCACCGCGCACAGGAGGAGGGGCTTGTCGCCATTGCGAGCGGCGAGCAGGGCGACGAACGGCTCGCCCTTGGCGCGCAGGGAGTCGGCCAGCTCGCGCAGGGCCGTGGCGTCGCCGTCGCCCAGATCCTGCACCAGGAGGTGGATCCCGTTCACCTTCTCCGCCGACTCCGCCTGGGCCGCGGCCTCCAGGTCCGCCAGGCGCCGGCGCAGGGTCTCGATCTCGCGAGTCAGCTCCCGCTCCTTGGCCACGGCCCGGGTAAGGCGTTCGGGCAGCTCCTCGGGCGTCGCCTTCACTACCGCTGCCGCCTCGGCGAGGCGCTCCCCCTGGCGGTGCAGGTAGGCCACGGCCGCCGGTCCAGTGTGGGCCTCGATGCGCCGCACCCCGGCGGCGATGCCCGCCTCCTTCTCGATCACCAGCAGACCGATGTCCGCGGCATTGCCCACGTGGGTACCGCCGCACAGCTCGGTCGAGAAGCCGCCCACCGAGACCACCCGCACCCGATCGCCATACTTCTCGCCGAACAAGGCCGTGGCCCCGCCGGCGATCGCCTCGTCCAGCCCCTGGACCTTTGTCGCCACGTCGGCGTGGTGCCAGATCTCCTGGTTCACCAGCTCCTCCACCATGCGGAGCTGGTGGGGCTCGATGGGGGCGAAGTGGTGGATGTCGAAGCGCAACCGATCCGGCGCCACCAGGGAGCCGGCCTGCTTCACATGGTCGCCGAGGACCTCGCGCAGGGCCGCGTGCAGGAGGTGGGTGCCGGTGTGGTTGCGCGCCGTGGCGGCGCGGGCGTCGTCGTCCACGAACAGCTCGTACTCCTCCCCCAACTGGATCGCGCCGCTCACTACCTCGCCTTTGTGCAGGCGCACGCCCGGCACCGGGGCCACCGTGTCGTGGATGAGTACCTCGATGCCGGGGGCGACCACCTCGCCGCGGTCGCCCACCTGGCCGCCGCTCTCGGCGTAAAACGGGGTGCGATCGAAGATCAGCTCGACCGCGTCGCCGGGGCCTGCGCCCGCCGCCCGCTGCCCCTCCTTGAGGATGGCCACCAGGCGCGCCCGCCCCTCGACCGTCTCGTAGCCGGTGAACACCGTCTCGCCCACCTCGTCCGCGAGCTTGCGGTACGCCTCGGCGGCCTCGGCCGCGGCGCCCCCCTTCCACGAGGCCCGGGCCCGGCGGCGCTGCTCCTCCATGGCCGCGGTGAAGCCGGCCTCGTCGACCGTGAGGCCGGTGTCGGCACAGATATCGCGGGTGAGGTCCACCGGGAAGCCGTAGGTGTCGTAGAGGCGGAACAGGTCGGCGCCGGGAAGGGTGTCGCCACCCGCCTGCCGCACGCCGGCAATCGCCTCCTCCAGGAGGCGCAGGCCGTAGTCCAGGGTGGTGAGGAAGCGTTCCTCCTCGCGGCGCACTAGGCGCACGATCGCCTCCTGGCGGGCGATGAGCTCCGGATAGGCGTCCTTCATCTGGGTCACCAGGGCCGGCACCAGCTCACACAGGAAGGGACGGTCGAGGCCGAGCATCTTCCCGTGGCGCGCGGCGCGCCGCAGGATGCGGCGCAGGACGTAGCCGCGGCCGTCGTTGGCCGGCAGCACCCCGTCGGCCATCAGGAAGGTGATGGCGCGCAGGTGGTCGGCGATCACCCGCTCGCTGACGATGGCGGCGTGGTCGCCGGCGCCGCGGCCGTGGAGCTCCCGTACCGCGGCGATCAGGGGGGTGAAGCCGTCGGTGTCGAAGTTGTCGTGGACCCCCTGCAGGACCGCCGCCATCCGCTCCAGCCCCATGCCGGTGTCCACCGAGGGGCGGGGCAGGGGGTGGAGGTGGCCCTCGGCGTCGCGGTTGTACTGCATGAAGACCAGGTTCCAGATCTCCACATACCGGTCGCCTTCCGCGTCCGGACTGCCGGGCGGGCCGCCGGGGATGGCCTCGCCGTGGTCGAAGAAGATCTCCGAGCACGGCCCGCACGGCCCCACGTCCCCCATCTGCCAGAAGTTGTCCTTGGCGCCGATGCGCGAGAACCGCGCCGGGTCCACGCCGACCTCGTCCAGCCACATCGCCGCCGCCTCGTCGTCCTCCTCGAAGACCGTCACCCAGAGCCGCGCCGGGTCGAGGCCGAAGTCGACGGTGAGCAGCTCCCAGGCGTAGCGGATCGCCTCCCGCTTGAAGTAATCGCCGAACGAGAAGTTGCCCAGCATCTCGAAGAAGGTGTGGTGGCGCGCGGTGCGGCCGACGTTCTCCAGGTCGTTGTGTTTGCCGCCGGCGCGCACGCACTTCTGGGAGCTGGTGGCCCGTGCATAGTCGCGACGCTCGTCGCCGAGAAACACCGACTTGAAGGGCACCATGCCCGCGTTGGTGAACAGCAGGGTCGGATCGGCGCCGGGCACCAGGGAGCTGGAGGCGATGACGGCGTGGTCGCGCCGCGCGAAGTAGTCCAGGAAGCGGCGGCGGATCTCGGCGGTGGAGGGCATCTTAGCGGTTGGCTTTTAGCTATTCGCGGTTAGCGGGCACGAACCCGGCAGTTTGGGGGCAAAGGGGGCTGCGGGGAAGGGGCGCAGCGGCGCGGCGGTCGTCGTCACGGCCGGATGCTGCGGTTGGTTCCGGTATGGGGGCGGATGGATCTTTCTCTCGCCAAGACGCGGAGACGCCAAGATTTGTTCCTGAGATCTTTGCGGCTTGGCGGCTTTGCGAGAAGAGCAAGCGACGCGCTGCACGGGTTTCCTCTAAGGAAACCAGGAAGGCAGGAAGGGGTGAATACGAGGAGTTGGTCGGAGCAGAGTTTCCTGGCTTCCGCCCCTTCCTGCATTCCTTAGAGGCACTGCCACTCGCCACGCCGTTGCGGTGTAGTGCGTTCGCTGCCGTGGTCACTCGTCCCCGAGCTCCGCCGTCGCCAGGACGCGATGGATGGTGTCGGCGCCGAAGCCGCGGTTGTGCAGGTGGCGGGCGAGCTTGGCCCGGGCGCGGTCGCGTTCCATGTCGGCCAGGTGCGGCTGCTGACGGGCGGCGGCCGCAGCCGCGGTGGCGATCTCCACCTCCGGCGGCTCCGCCGCCAGGGCCGTCTCCGCCACGGTTGCCGCGATTCCCCGTTCCCGTAGCTCTGCAAGGATACGCAGGCGGCCGTAGCCCCGGTCGCGCCGTCTCTCTGCCCAGCGGTGCGCGTACTCGGCATCGTCGAGCAACCGTCGGTCGATCAGCTCGTCGACCACCGCCGACACCGTGTCGGGAAGCACACCGCGGGAGCACAGCTTGCGGCGTAGCTGCTCGCAGGTCAGGGGCGCCGGCGCCAGCAGCCGCAGGGCGATCCTGCGTGCCGCGTCGAGGGGCGGATCGTTCGGATTCGACGGCGCGGCCATGACTCGCAGCCTACAACGGCGCAGCGCCGCGCTGCAGCCGAGGACTGAACCGACAGGAGATCGCTATTTATGGGTTGGCCGGGCGGCCCGTTGCGCACGCGTGGGATCGTAGAATAGCGCGGTGGCCCGGGTGGTTTGGAGTCCACCCTCGGGACGGCACTCCGTCCGGAACCCGGGCCGCAAGTCCTCGGGCGATTCCCTCCTACGGACGACCGCGCTGTCAGCCCAAGCTCTCCCGGCAACGCGCGGGTGATTCGATCAGAAGCCTTCCGGCTTCCCCGCTCTTACTCGGACAGCCGAGCCGTTTGCTAGTCGGTGCCGCTCAGGAGGGCCGAGTCTGCGTCCACCATACGACCGTAGATGAAGACCTCTCGGGGAAAATTGTTCGGGTCGTCGTTCAAAGCCGGCGCCTGCAGACCGGTCTGCGCGGGGAGTACCAGTGGTCGGTCGAAGCTCCGGAAGCCGGTTGCCGTAGTGATGGTGGTTTCGGTGACGCCGCCGGCCTTGTTTTGGAAGTGCCGAATGTTCACCTCCATCGGGTCGTTGCCCCAGCCATTACTCCAGGCGATGTGATCGACGAGCAGCGCCTTTCCGGAGGGGACGAACCAGGTCCGGTCGACACCCGACGTCGCGGGCAGCTCGATCCGCACCACTTCGCCGACGTCGATCCCCTTTCCGGGCTCACCCATCGGTCCGGGTGCCCCCATCGGTCCGGCAGGTCCTTGCACGTTCCACGAGATTGGCGTGTCGGGCGGACGGCAGGCCCCTGGATCGGTCACGATCCGTACAAAGCCAGTGGCGTCGTTGACGCAGGCGTTGATCACCTGTGCCGAAGCCGACGAGGCCAGCAATGTCGAGACAAATCCGGTTAGAACGGTGGTGATGAGGCGCATGTCAATCTCCTTTTGTGGAAGTCCGAGCCCCCTGACGATCCACGAGCGCGACGATGGGGTCGGCGGAAATTCATCAAAATACCGGTTATACATTGATACTTTAAGCAATATGGGTGCCAATTTTGTTACCAGACGCGTAACCAATGGAAAATAGGAGGCTTTCCTCCGTCGGCGATGCGACAGCCGGACGAAATCGGCGGTGCGAGCCCGGACCTCCGCGCGAGAATAGTAAAGGCGATTGACAGGTTCGGGCCTCCCCGCCGGCGTCGGCGTCCGGTAACCCCCGGATAACTAACCATTAATCCTCTCCGGCAAGGTCAAGAAGGCGCCGTCAAGAATTTCGACACCCGTCTCAAATGGAGATACGGCGGACCGTCGGTCCTCAGGCGCGCCGGGCGAGCGAGGGTGCCACGTCAAGGGAGGTTCGTCGGCGGTGCAGCGCGGAGCCGTTGGTGGTGGCGACGACGCGACCTTGTGCCGCCGCAGCCCGGGCCGTTGCGTTGAATGTAGGAGCGGCCCTGGGCGCGGACCGGAACCGTGTCGCCATCCGGAGGCTCGCGATGTTCCCGCCACGTCGGTTCGCGAGCAAGCTCGCTCCCACCGGTGGCTACGACGACCGTGCCCGGCCGTTCCCGGACAGTCCGCTACCCGGGGGGGCGCACCTTCACGGTGATTCGCTGCCGGCCCCAGTCGAGGGCGTCGTCCTCGTCGCTGAAGTAGATGTCGAGGCGTCGCGGCCCCTTGATCGCCGCGCCGCGATCCTCCACCACCCCCCAGCCGTAATCCGGAACGTAGATCTCGGTGCCGAACGGGTAGTAGCGGGTGTCGGCGGCGATGGTCCCCTTGCGCGGCAGGATGTTCCAGAAGAACACCAGGCGCAGCGGGATCATCCACGGGCGGATGAGGGAGTCCACCGAGAGGAGCCCGGGCCGCGGCTCGTGCGGCTTGGTACCGCTGGCGGTCTTTCCCGTGTACCGCTCGCCCTTGTGCGGGCCCTCCGCGATGTACTTGCGCCAGAAGAGGATACGCCCGCGCCGCCAGCCGCAGCTCTCCGGGCCGGGGTCGTAGGCGGTCACCTCTAGGGTGCGCCTCTCCACGTGGGCGCAGCCGGTCAGCAGGGCCGGGGTGGCCAGCGCCAGGGTGGCGATGAGCAGGGTACGGGAAGGGCTCGTCATGACCGTGACTCAGGGTAACACCGCGCCTGATCCGCCGTCGTGGGCCGGACCGAGAGACGCGCGGTGCATGCCCAGCGTGTCGGAGCGCAGGCGCCGCCGCTGGAGGCCGCCCGCTTACCGACCCGTGTGGCGAGGGGACAGGGGGGGCCGGTCAGTCGCGGGTGCCGACGTACGGCAGGGTGCGGAGACGGTCGTCGTGGTCGAGGCCGTAGCCCACGACCCAGACGTTGGGGATGTCGAAGCCGACATAGTCGACGTCCACCGCCACCTCTGCGCAGTCCGGCTTGCGCAGCAGGACGCAGCTCTTCACAGACGCTGGGCCGCGCGCGGCGAGGTGGTCGAGGAGGTGGCGCAGGGTGTGGCCGGTGTCGACGATGTCCTCCACCACCAGCACGTGCCGGCCGGCGATCTCGGTCCGCAGGTCGAGCAGGAGCCGTAGCTCCCCCCGGCGCTGGCCCGCGCCATAGCTCGAGGCCATCACGAAGTCGACCCGGTGGGGGAGGGAGAGCCGCCGGCCGAGGTCCGCGAGAAACACGAACGCGCCTTTGAGCACCCCCACGAGGAGCCGCTCGTCCACGACCGCGTAGTCTGCAGACACCTGCGCCGCAAGCGCGTCGACCCGCGCCGCGATGGTCGCTGCGTCGAGAAGCACCGCCGGTGGCCTATCACCCATGGTCGGTCCCTCTGCCATCGCTCACGGCGGCTAGAGTGGCGGCAGGCCGTACTCGGCCCAGCGCTGCCGCACCCGATCCACCACCGCCGGGTCCATCACCAGGTCGGCGGGCCACTCGCGGGGGTGGCCCTCCTCGGGGAGCTTGCGGGTGGCATCGATGCCGATCTTGCCGCCGAACTTGGGCAGGGGCGAGGAGTGGTCCAGGGCATCCAGCGGCCCCTCCACGATGGTCACGTCGCGCTGCCAGTCGACGTTGTTGGACAGCCGGAACACCACCTGGCGCGGGTCCTGGACGTCGACCTCCTTGTCCACCACCACGATGCACTTGGAGAACTGCATCTGCCCGGCGCCCCAGATGGTGTGCATGATCTTGCGCGCGTGGCCCGGGTAGCGCTTGTCGATGGAGATCAGCACCAGGTTGTGGAACACCCCCTCGATGGGCAGGTTGAGGTCGACGATCTCCGGGTTCTGGCGCCGCAGCAGGGGCAGGAAGATGCGCTCGGTCGCCTTGCCCAGGTAGTCGTCCTCCATGGGCGGCGGGCCGACGATGATCGTCGGATAGATCGCGCGCTGCTTGCGCGTCATGCAGGTGCAGTGGAAGACGGGGTACACCTCGGCCAGGGAGTAGTAGCCGGTGTGGTCGCCGTAGGGTCCCTCGATGCGCGCCTCGCCCGGATCGACGTAGCCCTCCAGGACGATCTCGGCGGACGCCGGCACCTCCATCTCCGGGATGGTCTCGCACGGCACAAGCTCCACCGGCTTGTTGCGCAGGAAGCCGGCGAAGAAGATCTCACCGATCCCCTCGGGCAGCGGCGCGGTGGCCGAGTAGATGGTCGCCGGGTCGCAGCCCAGGACCACCGCCACCGGCAGCACCTCGCCGCGGCGCGCCCGGTCCTGGAGGTGCTTGGCGCCGTGCTTGTGGATGTGCCAGTGCATCCCCGTCGTCTTGGCATCGTAGAGCTGCATGCGGTACATGCCGACGTTGCGGAAGCGGCCGTCCGCCGACTTGGTGAAGACCAGGGGCAGGGAGATGAACGGCCCACCGTCGTCCGGCCAGGCGGTGATGATCGGCAGCTTGGTCAGGTCCGGGTCGTGGTCGATCACCTCCTTGCACGGCGCCGTCTTCACCCGCCGCGGCAGGAAGTTGCCGAGCTGCTTGAGCTTGGGCAGGGAGCGCACCGCCCCCATGAAGTCCTTGGGCCAGTCGGGATCGAGGAGGTCGATCAGCCGCGCGCCGGGCTCCTCCAGGGACTCCACGCCGAGGGCCATGCACATGCGCCGCTCGGAGCCGAACAGGTTGATCGCCACCGGCAGATCCGCACCCTTGACCCGCTCGAAGAGCAGGGCCTTGCCGCCGCCGGTCGCCTTGCACTGGGCGTCGGCGATGGCGGCGATCTCCAGATAGGGATCCACCTCACAGGTGACCCGGTGCAGCTCCCCCGCCTCGTCCAGGGCGCGGATGAAGTGACCGAGGTCGTCGTAGGCGGTGCGCGGCTTGGGAGGGGCGTCGGCCATGGGTTCCCGTGCAGGACAAAGAGGCAGCCAGTCTACGGGGGTCACTCACCGCGGGGAAGGCGACGGGATGGAACGCGTGAACCCCGGAATCCAGGGCTCGATCCGCCGCGTGTCTCGCGCCGTGGAGATCGCCCTCACCCGCCGGGACCGGACCGTAGCCGCACTCGACGCCGTGACGACGGGCGATCGCGGTGGATTGGTTCCCCTCGTTGGACCGCGTCGGGTGTGGGCGATCGGGCCGAGGGGGAGCGGGTTGGCCGCGAATCAATGGACGGACGACGGCTGACTGTCGCCGCCGTCGTCCGTGACGGTGGCGCTGGCTGCGAAGCCGATGCCCGCGACCCGACCGGCGGGCTCAGCGCCGGAGCGGGCCGGGATCACACGCCTCTTGAATCGCCTGCGCGAGCCCGGCGATGGTGAATGGCTTGGCGAGGAAACCACGGGCTCCCTGCTCCAGACAGGCCTTGATCTTCGTATCGAAGGAGTCGCCGCTGGCGAGCAGCACCGGCAGCGTCGGCGAGAGCTCCCGCACGTGGAAGAAGAGCTGGTGGCCGCTCATCTCCGGCATGGTGAGGTCCGTCACCAGGATATCGAAGCGGTCCGCGTCCTCTCGTACCAGCCGCAACGCCTCCAACGGCGAACTCACCACCGTTGCCGCTACCCGTAGGCGCTCCAACATCGCGCCCACCACCCTCCGCACCAGCTCGTCGTCGTCGACGAACAAGATGCGCACGCCGGCAAGATTGTCGCCCGGCGCCGCCGCCGGGACGATGCATTGCCGGGCCGTCGTCGGCGGGCGCGGGCCGGCCCGCCACCCGCCGACCACCTCGACCCGTGCGCCCTGACCAGTCCCCGTGGCATCCATCTCCCGCGACGCGGCCGGCGAGGAGGATTTCCCGTCCTGCGGCTCGGAGTGGGATTCCGTCCGGGAGACGGCGATTGGGACATGGGCGCCGGCCGCCCGGTCAGTGGGCTCCGCCCGGCCCCGGCCAATGGAGTCCGCCGCACCACACCGCGGATCATCTAATCGGGTTGTCGTGGAGGTGGCCACCATTAGAGCCGTGCGCGGCTGTTGCTCGTGGCTGGGAAGCCAACGCTCGTGGGGGTGGGAAGAGGGGCGTCTCATCGGCGTGCCTTTCCAACGGGGATCTGGCAGCCACTTAGGGTCGCCTACGAGAGTCCGCAGCAGCAAGAAGGATGCCATGCACGGCCGCGCTGTATCGGTCGGTCTGTCAGACCACTCATCACAAGCCCCCGTCGTGCCTAACCGTTTGGAAGTCGGCCGGAGTTGGACGCTTGGATGTGCGGCGCGGCGGCGGCGTGGCGATCTCGACGCGGGCGGTCGGAGGCGCACCTGTCCTATTCTCGCGACACGGTGTCGGACATCTGGGAACACGCTACCCCACCTGCCGCCACGGGTGGGTACGGCCTGAGGCTCCGCCAACCGCGCCCTGCCACGCGCAGATCGCCGCGTTCCGCTAGCGTGGTCGCCTCCGGCGCGTGGTTCCCGTTGCCGACTTGCCCGCCCGGCCTGTGACCGGCCGTTCCGGCCGGTGTGCGGCGGTCTGGAGGCTAGGGCCTGTTGCAGGATGGTGATGGATCGGCATGCCGCCTCGAGGTCCGCCTTGCTGGCGGGCGCGAGGCTGTCGCTCGACGACCACATCGAGCGCTAGACGGAGACCGGGATGGCCCCCCTGTTGGGGGCCCGGCCGGCCGCACCGCCGGTGTGACGGTCGGCCCCGGCGCCGGGCCCTCGATGGCGTCTCTGTGTGGTCCCGTCCCCTTACTTCCAGCCCGTGATCTCGAGCACCACGCCGTGCCCCGTCACGTTGTGCTGGACACTGACCCAGTAGCGGTCGCCGGGCCCGTCGAAGAGGCCACCCGTGGTCTCCGCGCTCAGATCGTTGGTTGTCAGGATGCGGATGCAGCCGTCGCTCAACAGGTCCGCGTCGGCACCGTCCTTGAGGCAGGCGAAGATGTCATTGTTACGGCCCTCGTCGGGACCGTCGCCATCCTCCTGGAGAAGCCAGTTGCCCCGTCCTGGCTGATACGCGAGGTTGTCCATCATCGCGAGATCGGGGGTGCCGATGATGAAGTTCTGGACCTCCGGCGTAGCGGTGTTCGCCACCGCCTCTTCGAGGGTGCCGTCGGTCACGCAGATCGTCTCGCCGAAATACTGATCCGAGCCTTCGTTGCCGGTGTTGTTGGCGCAGAAGCGGACGAAGCCATCGGCCGCGGCGCGTAGGTCGATCTGGGCGTCTTCGGGCCGGTAGTAGCCGGTGAGCGCCAGCTCGGCGGCGGCGGCGCGCAGGTTCGCGTTGACGGACGGGGTGATCTCGACCCACGTCCCGAGCCCCGCGCTCGTACCCTGCCCGTAGTCGGTGTTGCCCGAGCGCTTGCCGAGGCGCAGGCCATAGACGCTACCCTCCGCCAGCGGTGAGTCGTCGAGGTCGGTGATCGCCGGGCCGCCTATCCATGGATGAATGGGCACGAATTTGAAGTAGGCGCCGCCCGGCGTGCCCTGGAAGGGCCGGTTTTCGTCGCCGTAATACATGACGCCGCTGTCGTAGAGGGCGACGCCCTCGAAGGAGGTGCGACCGACGGCCGGGCGGGTCACGACGTTCTCGGCACCGATCCCGCCGCTGGCGATCCCCGCGCCGCGGTCAAAGAGGACGTCCGTGGTGTTCAGCGGGTTGGCGATCTCGAGCATCCAGCCACTGCTTCCGGCCTCCTCGGCCACGATCACGGTGCCCCACGCCGTCCGGTGCGCCGGGTCGCAGGACGACGTGCCGGTCAGGATCGTCTCCACGAGCCCATCCGACAGGCGGATGCGCTGCACGCCCGGGGACGCCGTCCCTTGCTCGTTGCACACGATGAGATGGGTCGGATTCACGTCATCCGGCCACGGCGCCATCATGTCGGTGTTGGCGCCGAGATCGGCGGACGCCGCGACGACTTTCACCGACAGGCCCTTGGCGACGGTCACGAGGGCCGTCGGGTTCGCGTTGGCCGTGGCGGCGTCGATACTCTCCGTGGACGAGGCCGCCACGGGCTGCACCACGCCGAAGAGCTGCTCCGAGTGCGCGCGAAGCTGCGCCTCCCGTGTCGCGCCGAAGTCATCGCCGGCGGCGGCTGCGGCGCCCGGCACGGTCATGGTGGTGAGGGTCAATGCGATCGCGATCCGCTTCATTTCTTCCTCCTTGAGGGGTTGGATGAGATGACGCGGAGCTTGGCCGCGGAGCGTCACGGGGGGATGACGGTTGCGTCATTTTTTGCACCGGCGGGCGTTCGCGTCGCGGCCGCGATGCGTGCGCTGGCAGCGCAAGGATCGACGCCGTAGATCCAGGCGTCTCTCCTGCCGCTGCGCCCAATGAGCGACCGGAGCGTTCCGGATCCAGGCGAATGGAACGCCTCGCTGTTCACCGTCCTCGCCGACCGGCAGCCGCGGGATTGCCGAAAAAACGCGCCGCGGCGGAGGCCGCGGCGCCTGTTCTCAGGCAACCCAGCCGCAGGGAATCAGGAGATCCGCTCCCACGGGTAGTCGACGTCGATGGGCTGGTCGGTGATGTTTTGACCCTCGGGGAGGCCGGTAATGCTCACCGGGCTGTCGTCCAGGACGCCATCGAAGCCCGTGCCGTCCGCGGCGAGTTCCTCAGCGAAGAAGTCGAAGGTGGTAAAGCCGACGTCGTCGGTTTCGTAGTGGCTCTGGAGATTGGCGTTGACGACGGCGATCGCGTCGTCGATCTCCCCCGCGGGTGATATCCGGGTTGTGGTCCGCCCAGGTCTCGAAGAGGTCCCCCCAGATTCATCCCCGCCGCATTGACCATGGCGACGCTGGTCAGGCGGGTGATGTTGACCGTGCCGCCGCAGCCTGCGACAGCGAGGGTGGCAACAAGCAGGGGCACATGGTCCGTCTTGTGAGCTGGTTCATGGACCTTCCTCCTCTGTTCCAGATAGCAGATAGGAGATGGACAGGGGCATACCGCCGGGCGGCGGACGAGCCTCCGCTCTCGTGTCGGCCGGGTGGCCAACCTACCCGACCTCTCGGCGCGGACCCAACGGGCATAGTCCACGCGGTATTCGTTATGGCCCACGTCGTGCCGCGTGTGTTATGCATCTTGATGCGAGGCTACGATGATGCGTCGGGTTCGCACGCGCGAACGACGCCGGCGATAGGCTCCAGGAGGGGACGGTGAGGGTCGCGGTCGGCGAGGTTTGGGAGCGATTCGTGCCGCCGGCCGTGCGCCAGCGGTTGGTACCCTGGTGGGCCAGGGCCCAGCGGGTAGGGCGCTCGGTGGGACGGTACCGCCGTCTCCTCGTTGCCGACCTCGCCTCGTTCGCCTTTACCAGCATCTTCGTGAGTGCCGTTTACGCCGGGGTGCTCTACGGGTCGCGCTTCTGGTGGGCGGTGTTCCGCGAGACCCCGGTGGGCGCGGGCTACTTCGGCTTCTTTCTGGAGCGGGCCTCGTTCATCGAGGCCTTTCTGGAACAGCCGTTGTGGGTGCTCACCCTCAAGGTCTACGGGGCGACGGTGGTGGTGGGGCTCGCCGTGGGCGTCGTCGGGCAATTCCTGCTCGCCAAACGGTACCTGTACGACTTCGCAGGCTGTCCCACACGCCTCGTGGTCTGGGGAGGACCGACGCTCCTGGGCACGTCTCTCTGGGCAACCGACGCGTTCGCTATCGACCTCCGGACCGCCCTGATCGTCTGCGCCCCGCCGGCCCTGGGAATGTTTGCCCAATGTCTCAACCTGGCCACCCGACTCTGTCCGGAGGTGACCGCCGTCGGTCGGTTGGTCACCCGATCAGGCCTATGGCGGCGACTGATGCGGCAATGGCCGTGTTGGCGCTGAGCGCGGCCAACGGCGGCGTCGAAGTCAGGCGATCGGCTCAGACTCGTCGCTGCCGCCATCAGCCTCCGCCCAGGAGCACGTCGTGACCCGGTACGAGGATCTACCCGCAGGGACTATCGTTCGCTGTGTTTGAAGCAAGCGCTGCGGCACATCCCGCGCAGCACCACGTGCTTCTCATTCACCAGGCGCGGAATGAGCCGCACCACCTCGTGATGGCGAAACCCGTAGGATTGCAGCCGAACCACCAGCTCAAGCAGGGTGGTGGACAGGGGCGATCCGGTCGGTGGAGCCGTTGCCATCGTCAACTGTACCGCCGACCAAATGGACATCGCTACTCAGCAGAAGGGTCATGAATTGACATCATCGCCCATCCCCCCGCACCGTCTTGTCAGGCCATGGATGGGATCTACCTCGACCACGCCGCCACCACCCCGGCCGACCCACGGGTGGTGGACGCGATGCTGCCGTTTTTCCGCGCGACCTTCGGCAACGCGTCTTCCAGCCACGGCCCGGGCGAACAGGCGCGCGCGGCGGTAGAGCTGGCCCGGCAGCAACTCGTCGCCCTCCTCGGCGCGCGAGCCGACGAGATCTACTTCACCTCCGGCGGCACCGAGAGCGACAACTGGGCGCTGAAGGGGATCGCGGCGGCGAGGCCACCGGGCAAGGACCACTGCCTGGTCTCCGCCGTCGAGCACCACGCGGTGCTCCACGCCGCCGAGCGGCTCAAACGGCTTGGCGTCACCGTGGAGCTTGTGCCGGTCGATGGCGTGGGGCGGGTCGACCCGCAGGAGGTCGTCCGGCGTATCGCTCCCACGACCTTTCTCGTCTCGGTGATGCACGCCAACAACGAGGTGGGGACGGTCCAGCCGATCGCCGCGATCGGCGAGATCTGCCGCGCACGGCAGGTACCCTTTCACGTGGATGCGGTCCAGACGGTTGGCCACCTGCCCATCGACCTCGCCACCCTGCCCGTCGATCTCCTCAGTCTCTCCGGCCACAAGTTCTACGGCCCCAAGGGGGTGGGGGCGCTGTTCATCCGTGCCGGCCTGCGTATCCACCCGCTGATGGACGGGGGTGGGCAGGAAGGCGGCCGCCGCGCCGGCACCCTCAATACCCCCGGCATCGTCGGTCTCGGAGAGGCGGCGCGGATCGCCGCGACGGAGGCGGCGTCGGCGGCGACTCGCATCGCCGGCCTCCGGGAGCGGCTCCTTGCTGGACTACAAGCGGCGATTGACCGGGTCGACCTCAACGGCTGCCCAGTCGACCGCTTGCCGGGCAATCTCTCCGTGCGGTTTGCGGGGATCAACGACCCCATTCTCCAGGGGATGCTGGCCGCGGCGGGGGTGGCGTGCTCCTCCGGCTCGGCATGCACCTCCACCATCCGCAAGCCGTCTCACGTGATGGTGGCCATGGGCCTCGCCCCGGAGGCGAGCTACGCCACCCTGCGCTTCACCCTCGGCCGCGCGACCACCGAGGAAGAGATCAAACGCACCGCAGCTTTGACGCGAACCGCGGTCGAAAAGGCGCGACGCGCCCTCTAGCGGGGCCCCCGCCATACTACACCGCTGCAATATCGCCCGGCGGCCCGCTTACCCGATCACGTCGGCGAGCCGGCTGTCCACGTAGACCGGCTCCCCCATCTCCGTGAAGTCAAAATTCACGAAGGCGTGGTGGCCGTCGACGTCGAAGACCCGGATGTCCTCCTGGTGGGCAAGACGATCCACCGCGGCGTGCAGCCGCGTACCGTAGCGTTGTTCCGCACGCTCATACGGCACCTCGTAGGCGATGTACTTCTTGATCCCCTTGCTCTCCATGTGGCGACGGGCGGCCTCGACATCCATCTCCTGCAGTCGGGTCACCACCATGATGGGACCGGTACCCGTAAACACCATGAAGGTTTTCATGACGCCTCCTTTCTGGTCGTGGAGACTGCTCAGAGTTTACCTCGCGGCCGCGGTGTCGGCGGCGGCCACGGGGAGCAGCCCGGCCGTCGCCCACCCCGCCGCGGCCCGCTACCCTGAAGCGGTGAGTGACCGTCGCCTGCCTGTGCCGCCCGCGCGCCTCGTCCACGATCTGGAAGGCGCCCTCCATGGCGAGGTGCGGTGCGATGACGCCGACCGCTGGCTCTACGCGACGGATGCCTCGATCTACGAGATCCCCCCCCTGGGCGTCGTCTTCCCACGCGACCGCCAGGCCGTGCACCGGGCGATCGAGATCTGCGGGGAGCACGGCGTCTCCGTCCACCCGCGCGGCGCCGGGACCGGGCTCGCGGGTGGTTGCCTCGGCGCGGGGGTAGTGGTCGATCTCTCGCGTCACCTCACGGCGATCGGTCCGATCGACTCGCAGGCCGCGACCGTGTCCGTCGAGCCCGGCGTGGTCCTTGACCGACTCAACGAGGCCGCCGCCGGCCACGATCTGATGTTTGGCCCGGACCCGGCCACGGCATCCCGCTGCACCCTCGGCGGCATGGTCGGCACCAACGCCTCGGGGGCCCACTCCCTGGTCTACGGCAAGACCTCGGACAACGTGGTCGAGCTCACGGCGGTCACCGCCGACGGCCGCGAGGTCGTGACCGGTGCCACCCCGTACGATGGCGCCGCGGTGGCCATCGCCACCCGCCACGAGACCGAGATCCGGCGCCGCTTCCCCACCCTGCAGCGGCGGGTGGCGGGCTACGACCTCCTCTCCCTCCTGGACCGGCCGGCTGCCGGCATCACCCCGCTCCTGATCGGGAGCGAGGGCACCCTGGCGATCACCCTCGCCGCGACCCTGCGCCTCGTCCGCCGCCCGGGCCACCGGGTGGTGGCGGTCGTGTGCTTCGACGACCCCGTCGCGGCGATGACCGCGGCGGTGGCGGCCCTCGCCCTGCGGCCGGCCGCGGTGGAGCACATCGACCGCATCCTCCTCGACCAGGCCGCCGGCAAGCCCGCCTACGAGCGGCTGCTCGCCTTCCTCGCCGGGGAGATCCCGGCCAGCGTGATCTGCATCGAGCTGTTCGGCGCCAGCGAGGAGGAGGTCGCGGACCGGCTGACGGCGGTGCACGCGGCCTTCCCCGGCCGGCGCATCCTGTTGCGCCGCAGCGCGTCCGAGCAGGCGGACCTCTGGGCCCTGCGGCGTGCGGGTCTCGGCCTGCTCATGTCGAAGAAGGGCACCGCCAAGCCGATCCCCTTCATGGAGGACACGGCGGTGCCGCCCGAGCACCTCGCCGACTACTACACCGGGGTGCGGGAGATCCTTGCCGGGCGTGGCCTGGAGGCGAGCTTCTACGGTCATGCTGGGGTCGGGCTCCTCCACCTGCGGCCGGTGCTCGACCTCCACCTCCCCTCCCATGTGGCCATCATGCGCCAGGTCGCCGCCGAGATTGCCGACCTGGTGACCTCGTTCCACGGTGCCGTCTCGGGCGAGCACGGCGATGGTCGCGCGCGCAGCGAGTGGCTCGGCCGCGCCTACGGCGAGGAGGTGATGGCTGCCTTGCACGAGGTGAAGGACTTGTTCGATCCACGCCACCTGCTCAACCCCGGCATCATCGCCGGGGAGCCGCCGCCGTGCATGGATGAACACCTGCGCTACGGCGGCGACTACCAGCCGCGCCTGCCCGAGCCCCCCCTGCGCTTCACCCGCGACGGCGACTGGCTGGCGGCGATCGAGCAATGCAACGGCTGCGGCGGCTGCCGTAAGACCGCCGGCACCATGTGCCCCACCTACATCGCCACCGGCGACGAGGTCGACTCGACCCGTGGCCGCGCGAACCTCTACCGCGCCGCCGCCACCGGCGGGCTCGGCGAGGGGCTGGCGAGCGCCGCCCTGCACGCGGCCCTCGCCACCTGCCTCGGGTGCAAGGGGTGTGCGGTGGAGTGCCCCTCCGGGATCGACATGGCCCTGCTCAAGGCGGCGGCCCTGCACCACCGTTACGAGGATCACGGACCGACCCTGGCCACCCGGCTCCTAGCCCGGCCCGACCGCCTCGGCCGGTGGCTGGCACCGGTGGCGCCGATCGCCAACTGGATCGCCGCCAGCGCCGTGGGGCGGGCATTGCTCGCCCGGGCCGGCCTCGACCCGCGGCGAACCCTGCCTGCCGTGAGCGGTGCCGACCTGCGTCGTTGGTTCCGCCGGCGCGGCGGCGCCCCGCGCGGGCGGCGTGGACCGGTGGCGTTGTGGGTGGATTGCTTTGCCGACCGGTTCGAGCCGGAGATCGGCCGCGCCGCAGTGGCGGTCCTGGAGGCGGTGGGTTACCAGGTCGTCCTGGCCGGCGAGCAATGCTGTGGCCGTCCCGCCTTCAGCCAGGGGTTGGTGGACACCGCCCGCACCCTGGCGGTGGCGAACGTCGCGGCCCTCCTGCCCCACGCCCGGGCCGGGGTGCCCATCGTCTGCCTGGAGCCGTCGTGTGCCTCGATGATCGGCGGCGACTACCGGGAGCTCATGACGGGCGGCGATGCGGCCCTGGTCGCCGACGGCGTCACCTCTCTGGAGGGGCTCCTCGCCCGCCTCCTGGGCGCGGCGCCGAACGCCCTGCCCTTCCGTTCGGGTGGCGCACCGATCCTCCTCCATCCCCATTGCCATACCCGTGCCGGCGAGGGTCCCGATCCAGCCCTCGCGGTGCTCGGGCACCTGACCGGCGATCGGGTGGTCGACCTCGACGCCGGCTGCTGCGGCATGGCGGGCGCCTTCGGCTACCAGGCCGATCACTACGACCTGTCGGTGCGCGTCGGCGAGCGTCTCGCCGAGCGCCTCGGCAGGGAGGCGGCGGACACGCCACTGGTGGCGTGCGGCACCTCGTGCCGCCATCAGATCCACCACCTTACCGGCCGCCGCGCCAGGCACCTCGCGGTGGTGGTCGCCGAGGCTTTGCAGTAGGGGGCGTGGCCGCCGTGTGAGGATCAGCGGAAATAGCGCCTGGGGCAGGAAACAGCTCGGTGTGTAGGGCGGGCTTCCGCCCGCCGGACGCTAGAATGTGTTGAAAAGGCGGCATCGGCCGGTTGAAACCGGCCCTACGGGTTGGCGCCAGGCCTCCCGGGAAGAGCGCCGTATCTTCATCTCTACAGATCCTCTGTCCCGTCGCACGGCGCAGCGCGGGTCAACCGCGTGGCGCCGTGCCAGCCACCTCGCCCATGGTCGCGCGAGCGCCGTGCGGTCCACTGCCCAGCCGCGAGGCAGGCAGTGACTCTTTCCTAGGCAGTGCCCTCGCGGCGGGGGCGTCTCGCCTCCCGGTGGCGGGGGCGGGCGATCTCGTGTTGACGGGAGGTTACGGCGTTCTTGCGTCCCCGGCACCGGAATGGCACGGGCTCTGCTATGGGGAGGGTGGCCTGGTTAACACCATGCCGATTTCCCCTCCGGTGGGTGGGGGCCTCTCGGTTGCCGTCCGGGAGTCACCCCCACCCACGCTGGGGGATTTTGTTGAACACCTTTCTGGGGAATCGCCATGAAGAAACGCGCCGCGGTAACGGTCGCCACACTCACCCTCCTGCCGGCCATGGCCTGGGCCGACGACCCCATCGCCGCGGATACGGTCCAGACCCACGCGGACTACGTGTGGACTCTGGTCTGTGCCTTCCTCGTCTTCTTCATGCAGGCGGGCTTCGCCATGGTGGAGACCGGCTTCACCCGCGCGAAGTCCGCGGTCAACATCATGATGAAGAACATGATGGACTTCTCCATCGGGTCGATCGCCTTCTGGGCGATCGGCTTCGGCCTGATGTTCGGCGCCAACGCCACGGGCTTCTTCGGTACCGACGGCTTCTTCCTCTCGGATTTTGCCAAGGATAAGGATCCATGGCTCTACGCCTTCTGGATGTTCCAGGTGGTGTTCGCCGGCACCGCGGCGACCATCGTCTCCGGGGCGATGGCGGAACGCACCAAGTTCACCGGCTACCTGGTCTACTCGGTCTTCATCTGCGGGCTGGTCTACCCGGTGTTTGGCTCCTGGGCCTGGGGCTCGCTCTATCACGGCAAGGGCTGGCTGGAGAACCTCGGCTTCATCGACTTCGCCGGCTCTACGGTGGTCCACTCGGTGGGTGGCTGGTCGGCCTTGGCCGGCGCCATGGTCCTCGGCCCGCGCCTCGGTAAGTACACCGCCGACGGCAGGCCGAAGGCGATTCCCGGCCATAACATTCCCCTGGCGGCCCTCGGCGTCTTCATCCTCTGGTTCGGCTGGTTCGGGTTCAACCCCGGCTCCACCACCGCGGCCAGCACCGACATCGCGTTGATCGCGGTCAACACCAACCTCGCCGCCGCCGCGGGTGCCATCGTGGCGATGATCGTCGCATGGCTGAAATTCGGTAAGCCGGAGGTCGGCATGACCCTCAACGGGGCCCTGGCTGGCCTGGTGGCGATCACCGCCGGCTGTGCCAACCTCACGCCGACCTTCGCCATCATCGATGGTGCGATTGCCGGTGGTCTGGTGGTCATGGCGGTCCTGTTCTTCGACCGTATCGGCATCGACGACCCGGTCGGCGCCATCTCGGTGCACGGGGTGTGCGGCGCCTGGGGGACCCTCGCCGCGGGCCTGTTCAACACCGAGGCGATGTTCGATCCGCGGATCGTCGGGGTGCAGGCCATCGGCATTGCGTCCTGCTTCGCCTGGACCTTCCTCACCACTTACACCCTCTTCCGGGTGGTCAAGGCGACCGTCGGCCTGCGTGTCTCCCCCGAAGAGGAGTACGACGGCCTCGACTTCCACGAGCACGGCGGTGACGCCTACCCCGACTTCGGCAAGACAGTCGGTTCCTCCCTCGGTCATCTACCCTCCGCGCCGAGCGGCGGCAGCCCCCAGCCAGCGGCGGCCATGTCCAGCGTCGCCATGGCCTCGGTGCAATGACCTCCTGCGCCACCGTGGCGCGCTAGGTAAAGGGGGCACCCCACTGTGGGGTGCCCCCTTTTTTCGCGTCGCCGAAGACCGGCCAGAAGCCGGTGCTCGGCGACGAGACCCGTGGGGATTGGCGCGGGGCCATCAGGCGAGGAACGCCCGAAGGCGCGCCACCCCCTCGGCGAGGTTCGCGAGAGAGGTGGTGTAGGCGAAGCGCAGGTGGCGCTCGGGGGCGTTGGTGCCGAAGTCGCGGCCCGGGGTGACCGCCACCCCCGCCTCCTCCAGGAGCCGCTCGGCAAACGCGAAGCTGTCGTCGGTGAAGCTGGAGCAATCCGCGTAGAGATAGAAGGCCCCCTCGGGCGTCACCGGGATCGCGAAGCCGAGGTCGCGCAGGGCCGGTAGCAGGAAGTCCCGTCGCTGACGGAATTCATCGCGGCGCTGATCCAGGATCGCGAGGGTCTCGGGGCTAAAGGCGGCCAGGGCGGCGTATTGGGCGGGCGTGGGCGCGGCGAGGAAGAGGTTCTGGGCGAGGCGGTCCACCGCGTCGACGTAGGCCTCCGGCACCACCAGCCAGCCGAGGCGCCAGCCGGTCATGTGGAAGTACTTGGAGAAGGAGTTGACCACGAACAGCTCGTCGGAGCAGGCGAGGGCCGTGGTCGCGTGCCCCTCGTAAACCAGCCCGTGGTAGATCTCGTCGCAGATCAGCCGGCCACCCCGCCCTTCCACCGCGGCGACGATGGCCGCCAGCTCGCCCGCCACCACCACGGTCCCGGTGGGATTGGCAGGCGAGGCGATCAGGGCGGCGACGGCACCCGCGCGCCAGTGGCGGGCCACCAGGTCGGCGGTGACCTGGTAGCGGGTCTCCGGACCGACCGGGATGGCCACCGGCTCGCCCTCTACGAAGCGTACGAAGTGGCGGTTGCACGGGTAGCCCGGCTCCGCTAGGAGCACCCGGTCGCCGGGATCGATCAACACCCCGACGGCGAGGAGCAGGGCGCCGGAGGCACCGGGGGTGACGACGATCCGACTCGCCGGCACGGCCACCCCGTAGCGCTCCTGATAGAACGCGGCAATCACCGCGCGCAGGGCCGGCAACCCCAGGGAGGGGGTGTAGTGGAGGTCGCCGCGGCGCACCACCTCGAGGCCGGCGCGAACGATGGGCTCCGGGGTCGGGTGGTCGGGCTCGCCGATCTCCATGTGGACGATCGACCGGCCCGCGGCCTCCAACTGCCGCGCACGGCCCAGGAGATCCATCACGAAGAAGGGCTGAATCGACGCCATGCGCCGGGCGAGATGGAGGGGGAGGTGGGACATGCGGGCTATGGCCGCGTCACGCCGCCTCGGGCCATTGGTCAGGGGACGGCAGCGACCGATATGGGACGGTAACAGGAAACCCGACCCCTCCAGCACCCGGAGGCGGCAGCAAATGATCCTCCACTCCCTCAAAGATCTCGTCCCCCACGACGGCGGCCCCCTGCGGCCTGCCGGGATCGTCGTGGCGGCCCTCTATTGCCTGGCCTTCACCCTGTTCGTGGTCTGGCACCGCTTCCTGGTGTAGGGCCGGAGCGAGGGGCTGCACCGGGCCCGTCAGGGGCCACCCGCGCTCGCGGGCAAGGGCCCGCAGGCCGTCGAGCCGCGCCCGGGTGACCGGATGGGTGGAGAAATACGCCGCCACGTCGCCGGCGGCGCCCGCCGTCGCATCGGGCAGACGCTGGAAGAAGTCGAGGGCACCGGCGACGTGCCCGTACAGCGCCGCGACGAGGGCGAGACCGAAACGGTCCGCGGCCGCCTCTTGGTGCCGGTCGAAGCCGCGGGCGGTGATCTGCTCCACCAGGTCCACCGGCGCCACCCCGCCGCCGAAATGGCCCACGACCCAGGCGAAGAGGAGGCCGCGGCCCAGGCGGCGCAGGTGATCGCGGGCGGCGAAGTGACCGATCTCGTGGGCCAGGACGAAGGCCACCTCGTTCTCGCTCTCCGTTCGGGCGAGCAGCCCGGTGGTGACGAGGATCACGCCCCCCGGCACGGCGAAGGCATTGGGCCGCGGCTCCTCCACGAGACCCACCTGTAAGTCGTACGGGTTGTCGCTCCAGTGGCCCGCCAGCCGATCGACCAGGGGCTGGAGTGCCTGGTGGCGAGGGTCGCCCTGTTGTCCGGCCTGCCCCGGCGCCCAGAAGGGGCGGGAGAGACGCATCTCGCAATCCGCCGACACGTGGGGCAGGAGCAGGTTCAGGGCGATCCCGAGGACGACCAGGAGCAGTGCCCCGACCGCCACCACCCCACCCAGGAGGACGGCACTCTCGCGCAACGGGTGGATCGGCGTGCGATTCACCCCCTCCCGCGGCAGACGGGGGCGATACTCCACGGCTATCCCGCACGGCGGATCGCGGTGCCGAAGGCGAGGATCTCCACCCCTGCGGTCCCCTTCCCGTTGCGCGTGGCTGCGGCGAGGCGCGAGGTCTCGATGCGCACGTTGATCACGGCATCGCAGCCGCGGGCGATCGCCTCCTCCTTCATGCGCAACATTGCCTCGCGTCGCGCCCGGTCGAGGAGCGACTCGAAGGATTTGACCCGACCGCCGACGATCGTACGCAGCCCGGCGAGGAACCGTTTGAAGTGGTCGACCGAGATCACTACGCTGCCGGTCACCAGCTCGGTGGCCGCGACGGACCACTGCTCCGGCAGGGTGCGTGCGGTCGTGGCCATGCACTGGCGCGTGGCGACTTCGCGGCGGCGGATCTCCCCGTAATGGCGCCGCTCGATGACGTCGCCGATCACGTAGGCCAGGGCCAGACCCGCGGCCGACAGCGCGAGGTAGACCACGGTATCCACCGCTTACTCCACCCGCACCGCCGTGCCGTAGGCGAACAGCTCGGCGGCGCCCTGGGTCACCGAGCTGGTAGCGAAGCGCACGTTCACCACGGCATTGGCGCCCATCGAGGTGGCCTCCTGCATCATCCGCTCCACGGCCTCTTGGCGCGCGTCACCGAGGAGCTCGGTATAGCCCTTCAGCTCACCCCCGACGAGGTTCTTCAGCCCGGCCATGAAGTCGCGGCCGATGTGCTTGGCCCGGACCGTGCTCCCAGTCACCACGCCGTACGCTTCCACCACGCGCTTGCCTGGCACCGTCTCCGTGTTGGTCAGGATCACGCCATCCCCCTCCATCGTCTGCCTCGACGGGGGACGCTAGCGCGCCGCCGTGACGCAGACAAGCGCCCCTTTCCACCGCGCCGGCGCACCACGACCGCGCACGCTCTCCGGCCTCACGGCCACCAGGGGCGATAGTAGTAGGGGTGGTACCAGTACGGGTACCAGAAGGGGTCCGGGTAGTAGGGTCGCCACACGTCCTCGACCCGCTCGGGCCAGAGGTAGACGATCTCGGCCACGGCCCGCGGGTACTGGTAGGTGTGGTCGCCAATCTTCCCGGTGCGCGGCTCCGCTAACACCCCGACCACCGTGACCTCACGGCCGAGACGGTAAACGCCGGGATCAAAGAAGCCCGGCGCGCACGCCATGAAGCGGCCGGCGGTCTGGTCCGTCTGGCGGGGTCGCCCCTGGCCGTCGAGGGGGTGGTCGATGATCTCGAAGCAGGTCTCTTCCTCGTCCGGGGTGGTGACCACGATCGTCCCTCCCCACCGTACCCTTTCGCCCCGCGCCGCCTGGTCGAGGGCGGCGCGGTGGTCGACGGTCGCGTATGGGCCACCCGCCAGCGGTGGCGGCGTGGTGGCGCAGGCCATGAACACGAGGCAGATCGCACACAATGCGGCGAGTCGTGGCATGGAAAGAGAGTACCACCGCCCGCGGTAGCGGTCTGGCGCGCGTCCCCACCCCAGAGGGTGTGCCAAGCGGAGCGCGGCACATCGATCGGGTGGTCGGATTGAACGCCCCACGGCGCGCTTCACCCGCAGGTCGGTACACCCCATGGCAACGCCGACCCCGCACCGGTCACCGAGCGCCCTCCCCCGCCGGGGGACGGCCGGGGTGGGGGCGGTCGGAGTTTGCGCGCCTCTGCTCCATAGGCCCTCCCCAGACCGCCCTCCCGGGGGGAGGGGGATTGTTCCGCCGCTCCGGTGCGGCGCTCGATCGCGCCGGCTGCCCAGTCGTCGTCAACCGCTATCCTGCACCCATGGATCGACGCACCCTCGGCACCACCGGCATGGCCCTCTTCCCTGTCGGCCTGGGCGGCATGCCCCTGTCGATTCAGGGTCGGCCGGAGGAAGCGGCCGCGATCCGTGTGCTCCTCGCCGCCTTCGAGGCGGGGATCGAGCTCGTGGATACGGCCGACGCCTATTGCCTCGACGACCGCGACACCGGCCACAACGAGCGGTTGATCGCCAAGGCCCGGCGCCAGTGGCGCGGCGGCGAGGTCCTGGTCGCCACCAAGGGGGCGTGCCAGCGGCGGGGCGGGGCGTGGACCGTGAATGCCCATCCGGACCACCTGCACGCGGCGTGCGATGCCTCCCTGCGGGCCCTCGGCGTGGAGACCATCGACCTCTACCAGCTCCACGCGCCGGACAGCCGCGTCCCGTTCGCCGACTCGGTCGGCGCCCTGGCGGAGCTACGCGCCGCGGGCAAGGTCCGCCACGTGGGGCTGTCCAACGTCTCGCTCGCGCAGATCCGGGAGGCGCAGGCGATCTGCCCCATCGCCTCGGTCCAGAACCGGTGCAGCCCGTTTCATCGCGCCGCCTGGCGCGACGGGGTCCTCGCCCACTGCGAGGCCCAGCACATTACCTTCGTCCCCTACGCCCCGGTCGGGGGCCACGGCGGCCAGGCGCGGTGCGCCGAGCACCCGGTGCTGGGCGCCGTAGCCGCGCGCCACGGCTACTCCCCCTTCCAGGTAGCCTTGTCCTGGCTCCTCGCCAGGTCGTCGGCGACTCTCCCCATCCCCGGCGCCAGCCGTGTCGCCAGCGCCGTGGACTCCGCAGGCGCCGCCCACATCGCCCTGGAGGAGGCGGACCTGGCCGAGCTGGACGCCGCCTTCCCCGTGTAGCAACGGTTCGCCGGAAAGACGTTCTCACCACAGAGACACAGAGGGCATAGAGCACGCCGTAGGGGGTACGGCGGCCCCTACCCGCAACCGCTCCGCGACGACAGAGCGGCCAGCGGCCACACCGCAATCGCTCTGTGCTCTGTGTCTCTGTGGGGAAATCGACGGCTGGACTATCCTCCCTGCCCATGCGTGCCTACGACCATCTCACCGTCGCCTATCGCGACCTCCACCACCTGCGCGCGGTCACCGAGCACCTCCACTGGGATCAGGCGACCTACTTGCCCGCCGGCGGCCAGAGGCAGCGGGCCGCGCAGCTCGCGACCGTCGCCGCCCTCCTCCACCAGCGGGCCACCCGGCCGGAGCTTGGAGAGTGGCTCGACCGCGCCGCGGCAGAGGCCCTCGACCCGGACGAACAGCGCAACCTCGCCTTGATGCGCCGGGACTACCGGCGCCGCGTCGCCATCCCCGAGGCCCTGGCCAGGGAGACCGCGCGGGTCACGTCCGAGGCGTGGGCCGCGTGGCGGTCGGCGCGGGAGGCCGACGACTTCCCCGCCTTCGCCCCCCATCTGGAGCGGGTGGTGGCGGTGGTGCGGGAGCGGGCCGGGCTCCTGGCCGACGGCGGCTCTCCCTACCAGGCCCTGCTCGACGACTACGAGCCGGGGCTCACCGAGGCGGACCTGGAGCGCCTCTTCGCTCCCCTCCGGGCGGGGCTGACCGAGCTGGCCGGCCGCATCCGCGACGCCGGGGTCCGCCACGACGCCGCCTGCCTGGCGGCCGAGTTTCCGATCCACGCCCAGCAACGGCTCGCGGCGCGCCTCTCCGAGGCCATGGGATTCGACTTTACTCGCGGCCGCATCGACACCACGGTCCACCCGTTTTGCAGCGGCACGGCCGGGGACGTGCGCCTCACCGCCCGCTACGATGCGGCCGACCTGCGTGAGATGATCGGCGGGATCGTCCACGAGACCGGCCACGGCCTCTACGAGCAGGGGCTCGACCCGGCCCTGGCCGACCAGCCGATCGGCGCGGCCCTCTCCATGGGCATCCACGAGTCCCAGTCACGCCTCTGGGAGAACCAGGTGGCGCGCTCGCGGGCCGGCGCCGCGTGGCTCCTTGGCGCCCTGCGGGAGGTCTTCCCGACCCCGTTCGCCACGGTGGGCGACGAGGAGGTCTACCGGGCGATGAACGTGGTGGCGCCGGGGCTGATCCGCACCGACGCCGACGAGGTCCACTACAACCTGCACATTCTCCTGCGCTGGGAGATCGAGCGCGGCCTGATCGGGGGCGAGATCGCGGTGGCGGAGCTGCCTGGCCTGTGGTGCGAGCGGATGCGCGCCTGGCTCGGCGTCGAGGTCCCGAATGACCGCGACGGCTGCCTGCAGGATGTCCACTGGTCGAGCGACTTCGGCTACTTCCCCACCTACACCCTGGGCAACCTCTACGCGGCCCAGCTCTACGCCGCGGCGCGGCGCGAGATCGCCGATGTCGACGGGCGGGTCGCGGCCGGCGATCTCCTCCCCCTACGCGACTGGTTGCGTGACAAGATCCACCGCCACGGCTCCCGTCTCACCCAGGACGAGCTGATCCGCGCCGCCACCGGCGCCCCCCTGTCGGTGGAGCCCCTCCTCGCCTACCTGAACGAGAAGTTCGGCGCGCTGTATGGCCTGGGATGAGCCCGGATCACACCCGCGGCTGCTGACCAGCCTCGCAGCAACGCCCATCATCGCCGGCCCGACCTGCCGCCGATCGCCACCCCAGCGCCGACGCCTCTCGGTGCCCTTCGTGGTGAGCAGAAGAAACCATATGCCCGCCATCCGGGAGTACATAAGCAGACCCGTCGGTCGGCCCAAGCGAAGGGTCGCCGACGCCCGCCATCGTCGGTCGGCCGCTGCGCGGCTCGATCCGACCTACCCTCGGAGATGCCCATACGTCACCGCGCTCAGCCTGCCGGCGTGAGCTCCCCGCCGCAGCGGCGGCAACGGTAGGTCATCGTGCCGCGCAGGACCTGGTGATGGCGGCGGGTGGTGAGGTGGTGGGTGGTGCAGGCGCAGCAATAGGGGTGGCGGCGCTGGGCGCGGACCGGTACGCCGGACAGGTCGTAGGCGTGGGTGCGGCCAGGGTCGGCGCCGAGGGCCGCCATGATCTCCGACCACTCCCGGCCGTGGGGCCGGACCCGGCCCCGCCCGTACACCACGTCCACCACGTAGTGGGCGACCTCGTGGGGCACGGTGGTGGCGAGGTTGTCGGCGAGGTCCTTGGCGAAGATGTACGGGTTGTAGCGGATCACCCGCTGCCCCCGGCGCACCCGGTACATTCCGGCGGCGCGCCCGGTGAGGTCGAAGAGCACCGGGATCGCCGCGAAGCGCCGTGCCAGGACCTTCCCGGCCCGGGCGAGGCAGTCCGCGGTGGCCGCGACGACCCGCCGCCGTTGCCCCGCGTCGATCGGCTCCACGGTCACGACGGGCCACACCACCCTACTCCTCCAGGGCGAAGCCCTTGATGATGTAGCCGCCCGACTTCTCGTCCCACTCCAGCACCAACAGGTTCCGCGCCTGGGCCTCTTCGAGGAGCTTGCCGAAGGTGCGAAAGCCGTGGTAGCGCTCGTTGAAACCGGGTTTGCGCCGTTTCAACGCCTGCTTGACCATCGACCCCCACACCGTCTCCTCGTCGGCGCGCTCCGCGAACAGGTCCTTCACCATCTCCAGGACGAGGTCCAGGGCCTCCTGCCTCTTCTGCTCCTCCTCCGGGACCGCCTTCGCGCGGGCGGGTTTGGCGGCCGCCTTGCGCTTCCCCTTGCGCTGCTGCTCGGCCTCACGCACCAGGTCGTCGTAGAAGATGAACTCGTCGCAATTGGCGATGAGCAGATCCGAGGTGGAATTCTTCACCCCGACCCCGATCACCACCTTGTTGTTCTCCCGCAGCTTACTCACCAGGGCCGAGAAGTCCGAGTCGCCGCTGATGATCACGAAGGTGTCGACGTGCGCCTTGGTGTAGCAGAGGTCGAGGGCGTCGACCACCATGCGGATGTCCGCCGAGTTCTTGCCCGACTGGCGCACGTGGGGGATCTCGATCAGCTCGAAGGCCGCCTCGTGCATGGTTGCCTTGAACTCCTTGTACCGCGCCCAGTCGCAGTACGCCTTCTTGACCACCACGTGGCCCTTGAGGAGGAGGCGCTCCAGGACCTTCTGGATATCGAAGGCGGCGTACTTGGCGTCCCGCACCCCGAGGGCGACATTCTCGAAGTCGCAGTACACCGCCATGTTCTGGGTCGTGGGCGTCGTGCTCATGGTGGCTCCGGTGGCCGTGCAGTTAGGTCTCTACGGTCGGCGCGCAATAGGGTCCGCGTCTCCTGACTCTAGGTAGGCTGCTTGCGTGAGCCAAGGGCTTTCCGCCGAACAATCCTCGCGAACAAAGTCTTCTTCCCCGTAAAATTGCGCGTTAGGCCCGGGGATCGCGCCGGGAGGACCGATGTTTTGGAGGCGCACGACCCTCGGTGGCATCGCTGGCTGCATTCCTGGCACAGACCGTCGCCGTTGACCTGGAGGTCATCGAGGCGGGAGAGGTGTATGCCATCGGTGCGGTGTTGGGTGACCGCACCTTCGCGCGCCACGGCCGCTTCGACCGCGGCGAGGCCCTGCGCGCGCTGGACACGTTCTGTGCGCCGGCGGAGCGGATCCTCGGCCACAACCTCCTGCGCCACGACCTGCCGGTCCTGCGCGGCCTCGCCCCGGCGCTGCGGCTGCTCGACACGCCGGCCATCGACACCCTCTACCTCTCGCCCCTCGCCTTCCCGGAGAACCCGTACCACCGGCTGGTGAAGGACTACAAGCTGGTACGCGACGCCCTCAACGATCCGGTGGCGGACGCGCGCCTCGCGCGCTCCGTGTTCCGCGATCAGTGGGAGAGCTTGGCCGGCCAGCAGGTGCATCACCCGGAGCGCCTCGCCCTGCTGCGCTACTGCCTGGCGGACGAGCGCATGGGGCGGGGACTGACCGCCCTGTTTGGCACCCTGGGTGCGCCTGCAATTCCCGCAGGTGGCGCCGCTCCTCACCCGCCTGCGCGACATGCCGTGCGACCGCCCGGACTGCGCCTATTGCCGTACCGCCCACGACCCGGTCGGGTCAGCTCCGGCGCTATTTCGACTTCCCCGCATTCCGCGCGCAGCCGGCCGGGCCCACGGGGGGCAGCCTGCAGGAGGCGATCGTGCGCACCGCCCTGGGCAGCCGGTCGCTGCTCGCCATCCTCCCCACCGGCGGGGGCAAGTCGCTGTGCTATCAGTTACCGGCCCTGGTGCGCCACCAGCGGCGCGGCCTGCTCACCATCGTCCTCTCGCCCCTCCCGGCCCTGATGAAGGATCCGGTGGACAACCTGCGCGAGAAGACCGGCGCGCCCAACGTCGCGGCCCTGTACGGCCTGCTCACCCAGCCGGAGCGCGGCGCGGTCCTGGAGGGGATCCGCGCCGGCGACGTGGCGCTGCTGTACGTCTCGCCGGAGCAGGTCCGCAACCGCTCGTTCAACGAGGCGGTGAGCCACCGGGAGATCGGCTGCTGGGTCTTCGACGAGGCCCACTGCCTGTCCAAGTCGGGCCACGACTTCCGGCCCGACTACCTGTATGCCGCCCGTCGCATCAAGGAGCTCGCCGCCGAGCAGGGCGCCGCCATCCCGCCCATCCAGTGCTTCACCGCCACCGCCAAGGAGGACGTCCCAGGCGGAGATCCTCGACCTCATGCGCCGCGAGCTGGCCATCGAGATGGCGGTGTTCGACGGGGACATCAAGCGCGCGAACCTCGCCTTCGAGGTCCCGATGGTGAACCACGCCGAGAAGCTCGCCCGGGTGCACGAGGTGCTTACGGAGCGGCTCGCCTCGGGCAGCGCGATCGTCTATCGCGCCACCCGCGACGCCACGGAAACCGTGGCCGACTACCTGCAAAGACAGGGGTGGGACGCCGCCGCCTTCCACGCCGGGCTGGCGCCGCCGGCGAAGCGCCAGGTCCAGGACGGGTTCATCGACGGGTCGATCCGTGTCATCTGCGCCACCAACGCCTTCGGCATGGGGATCGACAAGGCGGACGTGCGCCTGGTGATCCACGCGGACATCCCCGGCTCCGAGCCGGTGGCGGCCTCCTTCGACAGCGACGACCGCCAGGCTGACACCAAGGTGCGCACCGCCATCGCCTGGCTGGAGCGGGCCGGGTTCGTGGAGCGCGACCAGAACATCTACCAGTTCCGCGGCGCCAACGTCGCCTTCATCCGCCGCTTCGCGGAGGACTACCAGGCCGAGACCCGCTACCTGGTGGAGAACCACCGCAGCAGCGCCCACATCATCGCCGCGGCTAACGACCTCATTGTCCATAACCGCGACCGGATGAAGGGCGGTTACCCGATCCGGATCAATCGTGACCGGAAGGCGCTGGAGCCGGGGGGGCGGTGGCAACGCCTCGACCCTCTCGGCCGGGGCCGGGTGCAGGTTGGACGTGGCGGACGGCTACCACCAGGCGGTGGCGGTCGTGGCGGAGGTGCAGCGCCTGCGCCATCTCGATCCGGGTCTGCCCTGGGACCACTGCGCCGTGCTTGCCCGCGAGTGGACGGTCCTCAACCCGATCCGCGCCCGGTGCGAGGCCGACGCCATCCCGGTCTGCCTGGCCGTGCCGCGCGACCAGCAGCCGCCACCCTTCCGGGTGCGCGAGCACCGCCGCCTCCTCGATCACCTGCGCGCGCTCGACGGTGATCTGTGCACGGCCCACCGGCTCCTTGCGTGGTTAGAGGAGCAGAGCCGGACCCCGGGCGACAACCCGTGGTGGCGCAACTTGCGCCAGATCCTCCTGGGCTGGCACGAGGCGACCGGCGACACCCCGCAGGCGGCACGCTTCATCGAGGAGCACGTGTGCGACTGCCTCGCGGAGCAACGCCACACCCCACTCCTCGGCGAGGGGGTCTTTCTCAGCACGATCCACTCGGCCAAGGGGATAGAGTTTGACCACGTCTTCCTCCCCGACGGCGGCTGGGGCCGCACCCGGTCGGGTGGCCAGGCCGAAGAGGAGCGCCGCCTCTACTACGTCGCCGTCACCCGCGCCCGCGAGACCCTGTGCCTGTTCCGGTGCAACAGCAGCGGCAACCGCTACCCGGAAGACATGGGTGGCGAATACCTCCTACAACGCCCGGCGGTGGCCGCACAGGGGGATGGAACGCGGATGACCCTTTCCGAGCGACCGGGCCTCCTGCGGCGCGAGTACGCCCTCCTCGGCCCCAAGGACATCGACCTCGGCTACGCCGGCCGCCAATCCCCCCGCGCCTCCATCCACGCCGCCCTGAGCCGCTGCACCGCCGGCGACCGCCTGGCGGCGCAGCAACGCGACGGGCACATCCTCCTCACCCACCAGGGCCACCCCATTGCCCGCCTCTCCCGGAACGCCTGCGATCCGTGGTCGAGGCGGCCGAGCGGGATCCGCGAGATCCGAGTCCTGGCCATGGTCCGCCGCACCCGCCGCGACGGCGGCGAGGAGTACCGGCGGGGCTACCAGACCGACGAGCGGGAGGTGCCGCTGGCGGAGGTGGTCGTCGATCCCTGAAAGAGGGCTGCGCCCCCCTGCCCCCTCAGAAGATGAATACGCCGGCGGCGACGCAGCAGGTCCACAGGCCGCCTTTGTGGCCGCGGGCCGACTGGACGATGTGGCGGCTGCCGACCATGGTGCCGGAGATGCGGTAGATCTCGCGGCGCTCGTCGTAGTCGCGGTCCGGGTCGCACTCGACGCCCAGGGTGGTCGCCAGCATGGTCGCGGCCAGGTCCTCGGCGTATTCGCCGGCAACGATGGCCTTCTCGCCGAAGCTGTGGTGCTCGGAGAGGTACCCGTAGCGACTGCGATCCTTGGGGATGGCCACGCCGATGGAGGCGGCCATGAGGCGTCCCGGCTCGTTGGACTCCTGCCGGGCCAGGACACAGAAGGCGATCTGCCCGTCGTGGAGGTGCTTCACCCCCTCGGCGTGCGACAGGATCTTGCAGCCCGGCGGCAGAATGCTCGACACCGAGACCAGATTCATCCGCTCGATGCCCCCGTCCCGTAGGGCGAGCTCGAAGGCGTTGAGCCGGTGGCGATGAACCCCGACGCCGCGGGTCAAGAAGATCCCCTTTGGGACCAGCTCCTCCATGCGCATGGCCGCTCCTCCTGTCTGCTGATAGACCGACCCGGTGGTCGACCGGAGGAGAGGAGCCTATCAGTCATGCGCCGGTCCTCACAGACGGGTGCATCGGCTCCCCCGAGCGACTCAGGGGCGCCGGTGCGACCGGCGTCCCTTCATCTCGGGAAGGCAGGAAGGAAAGGACGGTAGGAATGGGCGGCGACAGCGACCGGTTTGGCGACGATTTCCTGCCTTCCTGCCTTCCGTAGATGGTCGTTTCTAATTTTCTTCCGGATGGCGGTGTGGCTACGTCGCCCGCGGGTGGGCGCGGTCGTATGCGTCGAGCATCTTCTGCAGGTCGACGTGGGTGTAGCGCTGGGTGGTGGACAGCGACGCATGGCCAAGGAGCTCCTGGATGGAGCGCAGGTCGGCGCCTCCTTCCAGCAGGTGTGTGGCGTAGGTGTGGCGCAGGGCGTGGGCCGAGGTGGAGGAGGGGAGGCCGGCGGCGCGCAGCAGCCCCTTGACCACGTCGTGCAGGCGGCGCGGGGTGAGGCGGTCGCCGCCCGCGGCGAGGAACAGCGGCCGGCCGGCCGCATCGGGTTCCGACCGCGGCCGTTCCGGATCGGCCAGATAGGCCAGCAGGGCGAGGCGCGCCTGGTGGACGATGGGGACGATGCGCTCCTTGTTGCCTTTGCCGCGCACCCGCAGGAGGGTCGCGTCCGCCTCGAGGTCACCCTCGTCGAGGCCGGCGATCTCGGCGATGCGCAGGCCGCAACCGTAGAAGGTCTCCAGCAGGGCGCGGTCGCGGCGGCCGGTGGGAGTGTCCGGGCTGGGCGCGGCGAGGAGGCGCAGGACCTCGTCGATGGTCAGGACCTGCGGCAGGTGCTTGGCCACCCGCGGCGCCGCCACCAGGCGTGCCGGATTGGCCTCGACCCGCCCCTCCCGTACCAGGAAGCGGAACAGGGAGCGCAGGGTGGCGAGCTTGCGGGCGCGGGAGCGGGCACCGACGCCGTCGGCGGCGAGCTCCGCGAGGAAGCGGCGCACGGCGCGATGGTCGACCGCGGATGGGGGCCCGCCGTCGACCTCCCCGGTCATCCGCTGGAGGTAGCTCAAGAACTGACGCAGGTCGCTCCCGTACGCCTGTACCGTGTGCGGCGACGCGCCGCGCTCGCGGACCAGGTAGGCGAGGAAGTCGGCGATGGCCTGGTCCATGGGAGGGGCTAGGGGCTAGGGGCGAGGGGATAGGGGATAGGGATGGATCCGGCGCTGCGGGCCGGAGATGAAATATGGGCGGTGGGTGATCACCAAGAAATCTGCTGGTCGTCGCAGACGGCCATCCTCCCCCTAACCCCTCGCCTTCGATGTTGAGCCGCCCCGGCAGGGGCCGCAAGATGACCGGGCCGCGACGCCGCGATCCCCGCATGAAGATCCTCGCCCGCCTCACCACCGCCTTTCCCCTGTGGGTGCTCCTCGCCTCGATCGCGGCGCTGATTCACCCGCCGCTGTTCACCTGGTTCCGCGGCCCCCTGATCACCATGGGGCTGGGGGTGATCATGCTCGGCATGGGGGTGACCCTGCGGCCCGAGGACTTCCGCGGGGTCGTGCGCTACCCGTTGCTGGTGCTCCTCGGGGTCGCCCTCCAGTACACGGTGATGCCGGCCCTGGGTTGGGGGCTGGGCTATCTCTACGGCCTGCCGACACCGTTCGCCGTGGGGCTGATCCTGGTCGCCTGCTGCCCGGGAGGCACCGCCTCCAACGTGATCGCCTTCCTGGCGCGGGCCGACGTCGCCCTGTCGGTCACCATGACCGCCTGCTCGACTTTGCTCGCGGCCGTCATGACCCCGACCCTCACCACCCTCCTGGTGGGGAGCCGGGTGGAGGTGAACGCCCTCGGCCTGTTCGTCAGCACGGTGCAGGTGGTGATCCTGCCGGTCACCGCCGGTGTGCTCCTCAACCGCTTCGCCCCGCGCCTCACCCAGCGCGTCCTGCCGGTGGCGCCCCTGGTGGCGGTGGTGATGATCACCCTGATCGTCGCCTCGATCATCGGCGCCGGCCGGCAGCCGATCCTGGACGCCGGCCCGCCTCTGATCCTCGCGGTCTTCACCCTCCACGCCGGCGGCTTCGCCTTCGGCTACCTCCTCACCCGTCTGCAAGGACGCGGCGTGCTGGCGGCGCGCACGATCGCCATCGAGGTGGGGATGCAGAACTCCGGCCTCGGCGTGGTCCTGGCGCGCCAGAACTTCCCCGACCCGATGGTCGCCATCCCCTCCGCCATCTCCTCCCTCTGCCACTCCCTGATCGGCTCCCTGCTCGCCGCCCTCTGGCGCCGTTCCGGCGACCGCCTCTGGCAGGAGGCAGAGAGCCCGTCTGGCGAGTCCATCCCCGCGGAGTCCTTCTAAGGAAGGCAGGAACGGTAGGAATGCCGGCGGTCGGAACCTTGACATGCAAAGTGCATGCACGCATGTTCTGTGCATGTCCACCATGATCCAGATCCGTAACGTCCCCGACGAGGTCCACCGCACCCTCAAGGTGCGCGCCGCCCAGGCGGGGATGAGCCTGTCCGAATTTCTCCTCCGCGAAGTCATCCACGTCGCCCAGCGCCCCACCCTGGAAGAGGTGCTGAAACGCATCGCGGAGCGCGGTCCGGCGCAGGTCTCCACCGATTCGCCCGCGGCCGTCCGGGCCGAGCGCGAGGCGCGGGGATGATCGTCCTCGACGCGTCGGTGGTGGTCGATCTCTTGCTGGATCTGCCGCCGTACGCGGGCCGCATCGTCACGCGCATCCGGGAAGAGGCCCCGGCCCTGGTCGCGCCGCATCTCCTCGACGCGGAGGCCGGCCAGGTCGTGCGCCGCTACGTCCTGCGTGGCGAGGTGTCGGTGGCCGACGCCGAGGCCGCCCTCGAAGACCTGGCGGCCCTGCCCATCACCCGCTACCCCCACACTCCGCTCATCGCCCGCGCCTTCGCACTGCGCGCGAACGCCACCGTATACGATGCCCTCTACCTGGTCCTCGCCGAGGCCCTCGCCGCGCCGCTCCTCACCCGGGACACGGCGCTCGCCACCATCCCCGGCCACGGCGCCCAGGTAGAGGTCGTGGGCTGACTGCGGACCGCCGGCCGACCTCCGTGGCCGCTCCGGCGACCGCCTCTGGCAGGAGGCCGCGCGCCCGGCTGGCGAGCCCCTCTTAGGAAGGCAGGAAGGGTAGGAACGCAGAAGCGGTTGTGGCGATATGCTGGCCCGCTACGTGGTCTCTATCCTGCCTGGTGTGATCAAATCGACGGTGGGGAAGTAGCCCAGGTATCTCCGGGTATCGCGCGTCAGGATCGGGCAGCCCGTCACGGCCGCGTGGGCGCCGATCAAGAAATCCGCCAATATGTTGGTGTCGACGATGACCACTCATTCGTCTCCGCGCAGGAGACGCATCAGATCATCGGTTTTCCACTTCACGGTCGCCCGTCCACGCACACGGTCAAATCGATCTCTACCGCGCGGGCGCCGTACGGCCTTGCCGGCCGCCTTGCGGATGATGATGCGGCCCTGCTCGTCCACATCGAAGTCCACTTGGCTGCCCGGGCCCAGCCCCAGGGTGTCACGGATTCGCTTCGGGATGGTGACTTGGCCCTTGCTGGTGAGGGTGGTGCTCATGGCGGCTCCCCTGTGGTATTACATTGTAGAAAGTGTAATACCTCGGGCCACTCGATGGGAAGCGAAGCACCCGTCTGCTGA